>Ga0310690_10000392_pt1 | contig 96698 bp, 74 predicted proteins | sample AusTroGonzalo_MG_2_FD_207661 | JGI IMG/M metagenome (GOLD analysis project Ga0310690, IMG submission 207661) | Bovine rumen microbial communities from tropical cattle in Woodstock, Queensland, Australia - Gonzalo_04 (v2) (version 2) | ecosystem: Host-associated > Mammals > Digestive system >...
GCAAGGACCTTCCGACCTATCATCCCGATATGAAGGTCTATGAGGTCATCGACAAGGATGGCACGCCGATGGCGCTGTTCTATCACGACTATTTCCGCCGTCCGACGAAGCGCGGTGGCGCGTGGATGAGCGCGTTTGCAAAGCAATGCGGTCTGCGCAATCAGAAACCCGTCATCTACAACGTCTGCAACTACGCGAAAGCCCCCGACGGACAGCCCACGCTCATCACTTGGGACGAGGTCGAGACGCTGTTCCACGAGTTCGGACACGCCCTGCACGGAATGTTGTCGAACTGCAAGTACAACACGCTTAGCGGAACGGCTGTGGCACGCGATTTCGTGGAAATGCCCTCGCAGTTCAACGAGTCGTTTGCGACGATTCCCGAAATCTTCGACAACTACGCGAAGCACACGGTTACGGGTCAGCCGATGCCTGCCGACCTGAAGGAAAAGATGCTGACGAGCATCAAGTATCATTCGGCCTATTCGTTGGGTGAAAACCTCGCTGCAACCTGCCTCGACCTTGCTTGGCATATGCTCAAGTCTGACGAAGTGCCCACCGCCGAGCAAGCACCCTGCTTTGAGGTCAAGGCGTTGAAGGAAATCGGCCTGCTCAACGACCAGATTCCGCCGCGTTATTCGACCTCGTACTTCAACCACGTTTGGGGTGGAGGCTATGCCGCAGGCTATTACAGTTATCTCTGGACGGAGGTTTTGGCTGTCAACATTGCCGACTATTTCGAAAAACACGGAGCCTTGGATCCCGCAGTAGGACAGGCTTTCCGCGATAAAATTCTGAGCCGTGGCAACACGAAGGACCAGATGGAGATGTTCACCGACTTCACGGGTATGAAATCGCCCGACGCATCGGGTCTGCTCAAGGCAAGAGGACTCTAATTTTAATCAATTTTTGTTTCACTTATAAAAAAAGGTATTAAGATGATTTATTCAACTGAAGTAAAGAACATGTGCAGCGTCTGCAAAGGCGCCTATCATGGGCCTGCACCCATTCCCGAAGAGGGCAAATGGATTCAGGCAAAGGAGATTAAGGACATTTCGGGATACACGCACGGCATCGGCTGGTGCGCACCTCAGCAGGGTGCTTGCAAACTGTCGTTGAACGTGAAGGACGGCATCATCGAAGAGGCACTCGTCGAAACCATCGGTTGCACGGGTATGACCCACTCGGCTGCTATGGCTTCGGAGATTCTGCCGGGCAAGACTTTGCTCGAAGCACTGAACACCGACCTCGTTTGCGATGCCATCAACGCCGCTATGCGCGAACTTTTCCAGCAAATCGTTTATGGACGCACGCAGAGTGCCTTCTCGGAGGGCGGTCTGCCCATCGGCGCAGGTCTGGAAGACCTCGGTAAGGGACTTCGCTCGCAGACGGGTACGCTCTACGGCACCCGTGCCAAGGGTACGCGCTACCTCGAACTCACCGAGGGCTACATCACCAAGCAGTTCCTCGACGAAAACAACGAGGTTTGCGGTTACGAGTACGTTCACCTCGGCAAAGTCATGGAAGCCATCAAGGGCGGTATGGATGCCAACGAGGCGATTCAGAAGAACACCGGCACCTACGGTCGCACGACTGAGGAGCAGGGTGCAGTGAAAGCAATTGACCCACGTAAAGAATAAGGAGGATACGACTATGATTAGAAAAGTAAGTTTTGAAAGTCAGGAACGCCGTATCGACCAGGTTCTTGCGGCGTTGAAAGAGAATGGCATCAATAGTATTGAAGAGGCCAATGAGATTTGTGAAAAGGCAGGTGTTGACCCTTACCAGATGTGTGAGGACACGCAGCGCATCTGCTTCGAAAATGCAAAATGGGCATACGTTTGCGGTGCTGCCATCGCCATCAAGAAGGGCGTGAAGACCGCTGCCGACGCTGCCGAGGCCATCGGAATCGGTTTGCAGGCATTCTGCATCCCCGGAAGTGTGGCCGACGACCGCAAAGTGGGTCTCGGACACGGCAATTTGGCCGCTCGTCTGCTTCGCGAAGAGACCGAGTGCTTCGCATTCTTGGCTGGTCACGAGAGTTTCGCCGCCGCCGAGGGTGCCATCAAAATCGCTGAAATGGCCAACAAGGTTCGCCAAAAACCGCTTCGCGTCATTCTGAACGGTCTTGGCAAGGACGCTGCCCAGATTATCAGCCGCATCAATGGCTTTACGTATGTGCAGACCCAGTTCGACTACTTCACGGGCGAACTGAAGGTGGTGAAGGAAGTGCCTTACGGCAAGAATCCGAGCCGCCTGAAGGTGAACTGCTACGGTGCCGACGATGTGCGCGAGGGCGTGGCCATTCTGTGGAAGGAGAACGTCGATGTCTCGATTACGGGTAACTCGACCAACCCCACTCGCTTCCAGCACCCCGTTGCAGGAACTTACAAGAAAGAGCGCGTGCTCGCAGGAAAGCCCTATTTCTCGGTGGCTTCCGGTGGTGGCACAGGTCGCACGCTGCACCCCGACAACATGGCTGCCGGTCCCGCTTCCTACGGTATGACCGACACGATGGGCCGTATGCACAGCGACGCTCAGTTCGCCGGTTCGTCGAGCGTTCCCGCCCACGTTGAAATGATGGGCTTCCTCGGCATGGGTAACAACCCGATGGTGGGTGCTACCGTCGGTGTCGCCGTGGCGATTGACCTTGCGCTGAATAAGAAGTAATTTTATTTCTCTATCAATCAAAAAGCCTCGCTAATCAGCGAGGCTTTTTTGTTACACTTCGAAATCAAAACAACTCCGTTGCACGGTGTAGGGACGGACTTTCTTGTCCGCCACTGCCACGTGGTCGGGGTTCATCGCATAAGCCCGCAGTGCTTCCTCGCTTTCCAGTGTGCTGTCGAGCATCACGTCGGCATTCGACGACGCCAAACGACCGTCGATGTGGACTTTCACGTCGAGCAGGCCGGGCACTTTTCCGACAAGTCCTTCCAAACCTTCTTTGATGCCGATTTTCACTTCTCGCATCATGTCTTTCGATAATTTTGGATCTAATGTCCAAAGAATCACGTGTTTCACCATAACTTCATTCTTTAAAAATTTCTGCAAAAGTAGTAATTATTTTGGTTTTTTTGACTGCAGTTTGTCAAATTATTTCGGGTCGAACGTGACGATTTCCTGCAAACGGATGTCGTCTGACGCGGCTCCGAGCATGATTTTGAATGTTCCTGCCTCGAATTTTTCGCGCATCTGGGCGTCGATGATGCTCAAATCGGCCTTTGTCAGCGTAAATTCGACGCGACGGGTCGCTCCCTTCGGAATCATCACGCGACGGAAGGCTTTGAGTTGCTTCACTGGCTGCACCACTGAGGCAATTTCGTCGCGAACGTAGAGTTGCACAACTTCCTCGCCATCGTAATCGCCGGTGTTTGTGACGTCGCACGAGATTTTGATGTCAGTTCCTGTCGCGATTTGCAGATTTTCGTACTTGAAAGTGGTGTATGACAGGCCGAAACCGAAGGCGTAGAGCGGCTTGGCCGACATTTCCACATAATCGTGCGGAAGTGGGGCTCGTTTGTTGTAATAGACGGGTAGTTGACCGATGCTGGCAGGCACGGAAACAGGCAGTCGTCCGGCAGGGTTGTAGTCGCCGAAAAGTACGTCGGCAAGGGCTTTTCCGCCCTCTTGACCCGGGTAGTAGGCTGTGAGCAGGGCGTCGGCGTGTTCGGCAGCCCACGATTTGTCGAGCGGACGGCCTTCGATGTAGATGACGACGAGCGGTTTTCCCGTTTTTTTCAGTGCTTCAAGCAGGCGATTTTGATGGCCGAGCAGCGAAAGGGTGGCGCGGTCGAAGCCTTCGCCGCAGTCCATATCGGAAATTCGGGTGTTCGACCCCGTCGATTCAGTGGTGGCAGCACCGGTTTCCTTGTACGAAGTCTTGAAATCGCGGGCACTCGAACCGCCCACCACAGCGATGACCACATCGGCATTTTCGGCGGCTCTGACGGCCTCAGCGATGTTGCTTTCAGTGGTGTCGCGGACGGCGCAGCCTTTGATGTAGAGGGTGTTGGGTGTTAGGTGGTTGGTGTTGGGTGATGAGAACTTCTCGCGGATGCCTTCGAGCACGGTCGTCACGTTGTCGTCGGCCTGTGGGGCGGTGTAGTCGCCAAGTTGGTTGTATTGGTTGTCGGCATTTGGTCCGACGACGAGAATTTTCATTCCCGAATTTTGTGTAGAAGTATTTTTCAAAGGCAAAATTCCATCGTTTTTCAACAATGTAATCGAGGCGCGGGCGACATCGAGGGCAATTTTCTTGTTTTCCGTCGTTCTCACCTCTTTTTTCGCGATTTTCGGGTCGGTATATGGGTTTTCAAAGAGTCCCATCTCGTATTTCATTCGCAAAATTCGTTCGCAAGCGCGGTCGATATATGGTTCCAAATCCCGAAGTTCATCACTCCCTAATTCCTTCACTCCTTCACTCCACAACTTCTGAATCTTCCCATACGCATTCGCTCCGAGATCGGCATCTACTCCGGCTTTCAACGCCATCGCGCCAGCCTCTCGATTGTCGCGAGCGACGCGCATACCAGCGATTCCGTCTATGCTAAAAAGGTCGCTGACCACGAAACCACGGAATTTCCACTGGTTGCGAAGTACCTCCGTCAGCAGATATTCGTTGCTCGTGCAGGGAATGCCGTCGCAGGAATTGTAACTGGTCATCACCGAGAGCGCACCGGCCTCTATCGCCTTGCGAAACGGCGGCAGGAAATGTTGGTGAAGTTCCATCGGACCGAGCACAGTCTGGTTGGCGTTCTGTCCGCCCTCAGTGGTGCCGTAAGCGATGAAATGCTTCAGCGTGGCGAGTGTGGAATAGGGTTTTGAGAGGTCGCCACCGCCCAATCCGCGCACCATCGCAGCACCGAGTTCGCCCGTGAGCACGGGGTCTTCGCCAAAAGATTCCTCGACACGCGACCAACGCGGGTCACGCGACAAATCGAGCACGGGACCGTAACTGATATGGCCGCCCTGCAAGCGAATTTCCTTGCCGATGACCTCGCCGGCACGCTCCAAAAGTTCAGGAGACCACGTGGCAGCCATGCCCAAACCTGTCGGAAAAACGGTCGTTCCGATGGCCATGTGTCCGTGTGGTGCTTCCTCGGCCAGAAACAGCGGAATGCCCAGTCGTGTGTGCTCTTCGACGTATTTTTGCAGGGCATTTCCAGCCATCGCCGCCAATTCGGGTGTCAGACCGTTTTCGAGCGATTTCTGCGTCCACGGGTCGGCGCGATAAGTCGCCCACAACATCCCGATTTTCCCCTCGGCAATGTCCTTTTTGAACGATTCCGACGGCACAGGAACCCTTCTCTTCCCTTTCACTCCCCTTTCACTTCCCTTTTCTTCACTTATCTCATAATAATTCCACGCCATCGTGCAGCGCAACTGCCCGATTTTCTCCTCCATCGTCATCCGACTCATCAGGTCGCGCAGTCGTTCTTCGATGGGTAGAGCCGCGTTTTGATAGGGTAGTACGATGGTATTTTTCTTCGCTGCAAATGCTGTGAAAGCCAAGCAGCCAAACAATGTCAGCAGGATTTTTCTCATCATTTTTTTCGTTTTCAGACTATTTTAATGACCCAACACGTTGTCGTAATGTTCCAGATATTCGCTCGCTCCATTCGGAGCGTAGAAAGCACCTAACTCGTTGATACACAGTGGTCCGCGACTTTCTTCGAAACGGATTCGAAGGCGTTTCGTGGCGATGGGCTTGAAGCGCAACAGACGCTTGTAGCCGATGGTTGTCGTGGCCTCGCCGACGTTGAGCGGCAGCCATTTTTTGCCGTCTTGATACTCGATGGCGAATTTCTTCACGCGCTGACCCAGCGGAATGTATTCGCCGAGCATCAAACGGTTGATTTTCTGCGATTTTTTCAACGAAATTTCCAGCGTGGCAGTCGTCACACCGTCTTCCGTCGCCCAAAACGTATCGAAGATTCCGTCGGTCAGATTTTTCACGGAAAAGGCTTTTTCACGCGTGTTTGAAGCCTTGACGGAAGCATTTTTCAGCAGATTCGTTTTCAATTCTTCCGAAATCTGACGATGGAAATCGACGGCGTGGGCCGAGTCGTTCGGATGAATCAAACCCTCTTTATCGACCGGGAAATTCAGCAGGAAAGTGCCGTTGTGACCAACGCTGCGGTAGTATAAATCGACCAGATGCTCGACGCTTTTCACCTTCGTGTCCTCGCTCTCGTGGTAGAACCATCCCGGACGAATCGACGTGTTGCACTCGGCCGCCACCCACGCATCGCCGTCGGCGTGGCCGCTCTGCAATTCCTTGAAACGCTCGTAGCCCGGATAGACCTCTTTGATGCGAAGGAACGACCAGTTCGTCGCGTCGGCATAGCCTTTTTCGTTGCCCACCCAGCGGCATCCAGGACCTCCATCGCTGAAAATCACGGCCTTCGGCTGCAATTCACCAACCATTTTCCACGCGCGCGGGTAATTGTAATAGGTGCTGCGGTCGATTTTTCGCGTCTCACGCGCTCCGCCATACCAGCCGTCGCCGCCGTTAGCACCATCGAACCAAACCTCGAACAATTCGCCATACTGCGTGAGCAACTCGTGCAACTGCGCATAGAAATATTCCACGTAGAGCGGTGTGCCGTAGAAAGCCTGGTGGCGGTCCCACGGCGAGAGGTAGAGACCAAGTTTCAGCCCGTATTTCTGGCAGGCCGCCGCCAGTTCGCCGACGATGTCGCCCTTTCCGTCTTTGTAAGGCGTGTTGCGCACGCTGTAATCGGTGAATTTCGTTGGCCAGAGGCAAAATCCGTCGTGGTGCTTCGCCGTGAGGATGATGCCCTTCATGCCCGCCTTTTTACACACCCGCGCCCACTGTTCGCAGTCGAGGCGCGTCGGGTTGAACGACTCCAATGGTGCGTCGCCATAGCCCCATTCGCGGTCGCCGAAAGTGTTCGGTCCGAAATGGATGAATGCGTAGGTTTCCAACTGCTGCCATGCCACTTGGCTTGCGCTTGGCAGGGGTGCTATCGGCGTTGGCTGAGCCAGCGATAGGGTTGCGGAAAGCAGTGCTGTTCCGAGAAAAAGGAAAAATCGATGTTTCATATTATTCTTCAATATTTTAAAATTCTCTGCAAATTTAATAAAAACTTTGGATTTTTTCCCGATAAATTCGTATTTTTGCAGCAGAAATCTATATTTTTGAAAAAATCGAACAAAATCATGCGAAAAAACATCATCATCGCCGTGTTTGTCGCCCTTTTCGCGCTCACGGCAAACGCACAGGAAGGTCTGAAGAGAGTGTATAACGAGCAAATCGACCCGCTCGAGCAAATCGATGCGGCGCTTTTGCAGGCGAAGTCCGAAGGAAAGTTCGTCATCGTGCAGTTGGGCGGAAATTGGTGTCCGTGGTGCTTGCGCTTCGCCGATTTCATCACCAACAACGAGGAAATCAGCCAACTCGTCGCCCAGAATTTCGTCTATATCCACGTGAACTACCATCCGCGCAAGTCGAAAGAGGCTGGCAAGGCCGAGCAAACCGCTGAACTGCTGAAGCGACTTGGCAATCCCGCCCGTTTCGGTTTCCCCGTGATGGTCGTGCTCGATGAAACTGGCAAAGTGCTCCACCTGCAAGACTCCGGCTATTTGGAGGAGGGTAAGACCTACGACCCCAAAAAGGTGCTGAGTTTCTTTAAAAATTGGACGCCGAAGGCTGTGAAGGGTGAGTGAAAACGATTGAAATGAGAGCGACCCAGATAACGCTTCAGCCGCTTGAAGAAGCCGACCGACAGCAGTTCATCCTCGATAATCAGGAGGCTTTTCGATACGGTGCCACCGAGGAGTTCGGAATGCGCGACAACCATTTCGAGGAAGATGGGGAAATCATCTCTCGCGAAACCATTGAGCGAGCCATCGACGAGCCAAATGCCGAGACCTATCGCATTGTCTGCGACGGGCAGAAAGTCGGCGGAGTCGTGTTGAAAATCGACCAAGAACGGCGATTGGGCGAACTGCAACTGCTGTTCGTATCGCCCCACGTCCACAGTCGTGGCATCGGTTTTTCCGCTTGGTGCGAGGTGGAACGGATGCATCCCGAAATTCGCATCTGGGAGACCCATACGCCCTATTTCGAGAAGCGCAACATTCATTTCTATGTCAATCGTTGCGGCTTCCACATCGTCGAGTTCTTCAACGCCCATCATCCAGACCCTCACGACCCCGATTCTCACGGCGAAGACAACGACGGAATGTTCCGATTTGAGAAGGTGATGGACCATCTATCATAGCAAAAAATCTAATGAAAAATCATAAAAATAATCGCAATGAAAAGAAACAATCGATTCAGTTTGGTGGCGGTTGCCGTGGTAATGACGGCTTTGTTTGTGGTGTCGTGCAACCAGTCGGAGAAGGCGAATGACGGTGCTATGCCGCAGATTCGCGTGGGAGTTTTCAATGGTAATGGCGGGGCGCAAACCTGCGTGTGGGAGGCGTTTGCGGCGTGTTCGCTCGACGGCGATATGTCCGTGCGCTACGTTACAACGGCCGACATCGCCGCCGGCGCGTTGGACTCGCTCGACGTCATTGTGGTGCCGGGCGGTGGCGGAACGCGGCAGTATCAGAATCTCGGTGAGGACAATGTGAACCGCATCAAGGACTTTGTGCGACAGGGTGGCGGTGCTGTGGGCATTTGCGCCGGCGCCTACCTTTTTTCTAACACGCCGGAATATTCTTGTCTGGCGATGAACGGCGCACAGGCCATTGACATTGAGCACGACAACCGTGGACACGGTATCGTGGGCTTCTCGCTCACGCCCGAGGGCAAGAAAATCTTTGGCGAATATGCCGACAACGACACGCTTTTCTGTATGTATTACGAAGGTCCGGTGTTCGTGGCTGCGCCCGACGATTCCGTGAAATACGTTGAGTTTGCCACGATGTTGAGCGATGTGCACGAAGAGGGTGGGGCACCGTCGAATATGACGAACAACCGACCGTTTTTCATCGGCAACCGCTACGGAAAAGGAAAGGTTTTCTCGTCGATTGCCCATCCCGAATCGACCGCCGGAAAAATGTGGATGATTGCGCGAATGGTGCGCTGGACGCAAACGGCTGACGACGACGATTCTTTGCGAAAACTCGTTGAAAACCAACGGTTTAGCAAAGATAAAGATATTAAAAACGCGAATCTGGTCAATCGTGAAATCCTGATGACCGTCGCCGACCTGAAAACCGAGGCCGACTATTTCAAGAAACTCGTCTATGGCACTGAAACCGAGAAAATCGAGGCGTTGGACTGGCTCAAGGCGCATCAGTCGTGGGACGCGAAACGCTGGATTCAAGGTGCACTCTTCGACGGAAGCGCGAAAGTTCGTGCCGCTGCCGCGAAATACATCGCCGACATCCATTATTTCACCTTTGTCAAGGATGTTCGCGCAGCCTATGAAGCCGAAACCGATGCCGAGGCAAAGAAAAGCATCGGCGAGAGTCTCGAAAAACTGCTTGGTTTGTCACAGCAAAACAAATAAACTCGTATGATTACATTCTTGATTGCACTTTGTGCTCTGGTGGCAGGTTACTTTTTCTATGGCCGATTCGTGGAAAAGATCTTCAGCCCCGACGATCGTCAGACACCTGCCTATGCGAAGGCCGACGGCGTGGATTTTATGCCGTTGCCGGCGTGGAAAATTTTTATGATTCAGTTTTTGAACATCGCAGGAACAGGTCCGATTTTCGGTGCCATTATGGGTGCGTGGTATGGTCCGATTGCCTATCTGTGGATTGTTTTCGGCAGTATTTTCGCCGGTGCCGTCCACGACTACCTGAGCGGAATGCTCTCGATTCGGCAAGGCGGAGTCGGATTGCCGGAACTTATCGGCAAATATCTCGGCTCATTCTCGAAACATTTGATGCTCGTGTTCTCGGTCTTTCTACTGATAATGGTCGGCGTGGTGTTCGTCTATAGTCCGGCAGTTATTCTGGAAAGCATTTGGGGCTCGAAACTGATGTGGATTATCGTGATTTTCGTCTATTACATCATTGCCACGATGCTTCCCATCAACAGAATCATCGGAAGAGTCTATCCGCTTTTCGCCTTTTCGCTGCTGTTTATGGCATTCGCCCTGCTCATCGTCCTTTTGGTGAAGCAGCCGGCCATTCCAGAATTGTGGACCGACCTGTCTGCCGCCAATCTGAACAAGAATCCGGCGTGGTTGGGCAACGAGACTTTCTTGGAAAACAACCCCGTTCTTCCCTGCCTTTTCATCACGATTGCCTGCGGTGCCATCAGCGGTTTCCACGCAACGCAAAGCCCATTGATGGCGCGTTGTATGAAGTCGGAATGGTGGGGTCGCCCGATTTACTACGGCGCGATGATTACCGAGGGCATTGTCGCAGTCATTTGGGCGACGATTTCAATGTATTTCTTCTACTACGGAGGTTGGCAGGAAGTGGTGGCCCCCGAAGTCGTGGAGGCTTTCATCGCACAGGCCGACGGCGGAAAGACGCTTATGCAATTCTTCGATGCGCCGACGGTCGTGAAATACGTTTGTGAGAGTTGGTTGGGCGCTGCTGGAGGCATTCTTGCGATGCTCGGCGTGGTGGCTGCCCCGATTACGAGTGGCGACACCGCCTTCCGCTCAGCCCGCCTCATCGTGGCTGATTTCATCGGACTCGAACAGCGTTCCGTGCGCCGTCGTTTCTACATCAGCATCCCGATGTTTGTTGCCGCCATCCTGCTTCTGATGTGGATGATGAGCGACCCCGACGGCTTCAATGTCATCTGGCAATATTTCGGCTGGGCCAACCAGACCCTTTCCGTCGTCACGCTGTGGACGCTGACGGTCTATCTCGCCCGACGGCGGATGCCCTATTGGATAATGCTTTTTCCCGCCCTGTTGATGACGGTTGTCTGTTCGACCTTCCTCCTCGCGTCCAAGCAAGCCCTCGGCCTTCCTCCGACGGCCATCTACATAGCCGCCATCGTCGTTCTGCTTGTCGCTGTCGCGTGGTTCAGTCGTTGGTATCGGAAAAATTGTAGTCGATTTGTCTAAAAAATGCTTCATTCAGTCCTCACTTAACCGAAAATTTTGTATCTTTGCACAAATTTTTAATATGGAACAGCAATATCCATCGGCATTATTGGAGCGGGCGGTAGCGGAATTTGCGAAACTGCCGGGCATCGGGCGGAAAACGGCATTGCGCCTGTCGCTGCACCTGTTGCGGTGGCAGACGGCGGACGTGGAGGCCTTTGGCGAGGCGATTGTGCGGTTGAAGCGCGAGGTGAAATACTGTCGCGTGTGCCACAACATCTGCGACGGCGAGGTGTGCCCGATTTGCAGCGACCGACGGCGCGACGGCTCGCAGATTTGCGTCGTGGAGAACATTCAGGACGTGATGGCGGTGGAGAATACGCAGCAGTTCAACGGCCTCTACCACGTGCTCGGCGGCATCATTTCGCCGATGGACGGACTGGGGCCTGCCGATCTTGAAATCGATTCGCTCGTCGAAAGGGTGGAGCAGGGCGGCATCGACGAGGTAATCCTCGCATTGAGTTCAACGATAGAGGGTGACACGACGAATTTCTACATCTCGCGCCGACTGGCTCACACGGGCGTGCGCCTGAGCGTCATCGCAAGGGGCATCAGCGTGGGCGACGAACTGGAATACACCGACGAGGTGACGCTCGGACGCTCGATTCTGAATCGGACACCGCTTAACAATTAACTCAAATAATTATCCGAATAAAAAATGAAAAAGAAACCGACAAAAGTACTTGTGTTAGGAAGCGGCGCCTTGAAAATCGGGCAGGCCGGAGAGTTTGACTATTCTGGTTCTCAGGCTCTCAAGGCCCTGCGTGAAGAGGGAATTGCTTCTGTTCTCGTCAATCCCAACATCGCCACGATTCAGACTTCTGAAGGTATTTCTGACGAAGTGTATTTTTTGCCTGTCAACACGCATTTCGTGACAGAGGTCATCAAGAAAGAGCGTCCCGACGGCATTATGTTGGCTTTTGGCGGTCAGACGGCGTTGAACTGCGGAACGGAACTTTACCAAAAAGGCATTTTGAAGGAATACGGCGTAGAGGTCATGGGAACTTCCGTGGAAACCATCATGTACACCGAAGACCGCAATTTGTTCGTGAAAAAACTGGATGAAATTCAGTTGAAGACGCCCATCAGCCAGGCTGTCGAGAATATGGACGATGCTTTGAAGGCTGCCCGCGAAATCGGTTTCCCGATTATGATTCGCTCGGCCTACGCGCTGGGTGGTCTTGGTTCCGGCATTTGCAAGGATGAAAAGTCGTTTTGTGAACTGGCAGAAAGTGCTTTCACGTTTGCGCCGCAAATTTTGGTCGAGGAATCGCTGAAAGGATGGAAAGAGATTGAATTTGAATGTATCAGGGATGCCAACGACCATTGTTTCACGGTGGCTTCGATGGAGAATTTCGACCCATTGGGCATCCACACGGGCGAATCGATTGTGGTCGCCCCCATTTGTTCGCTGACCGACGAGCAAGTGAAAATGTTGCAAGACATCACAACCCGATGCGTGCGCCATCTTGACATCGTGGGCGAATGTAACATTCAGTTCGCTTTCAATGCCGAGACAAACGACTACCGCATCATCGAAGTCAATGCGCGGCTTTCTCGTTCTTCCGCCCTTGCGTCGAAGGCGACAGGCTATCCGCTGGCTTTCGTCGCCGCGAAAATCACGCTGGGTTACACGCTCGACCAAATCGGCGAAATGGGAACGCCCAATTCCGCTTATGTGGCTCCGCAACTCGACTATATGATTTGCAAGATTCCGCGTTGGGACCTGACGAAATTTTCCGGTGTGAGCCGTCTGATTGGCTCGTCGATGAAGTCGGTTGGTGAAATCATGTCGATTGGTCGCTCGTTTGAGGAGATGATTCAAAAGGGTCTGCGAATGATTGGGCAGGGAATGCACGGATTTGTGGGCAACGACCATACGAAATTTGAAAATCTCGACGAGGAACTCTCGAATCCGACCGACCTGCGTATTTTCGCCATTGCACAGGCACTGGAAGAAGGCTATAGCGTGCAGCGCATCGAGGAGTTGACGAAAATCGACGTTTGGTTCCTTGAGCGGCTGAAAAATATTGTCGATTTGAAAAAACGGCTCATGGAATTCAATCGATTGGAAGACATTCCCAACGATTTCCTCCGCGAAGTGAAGGTTGCCGGATTCAGCGATTTCCAGATTGCCCGTTTTGTGCTGAAATCCGAGAACAGCAATATGTTCAAGGAGAATCTGAAGGTTCGGAAACACCGCAAAAACCATCAGATTTTGCCTGCCGTGAAGCGCATCAACACCGTTGCCAGCGAGCATCCCGAACTGACGAACTACCTCTACATGACCTATGCCGCCGAGGGTCACGACATCGAATATTATCCCAACAGCAAGTCGGTGGTTGTGTTGGGTTCGGGTGCCTATCGCATCGGGTCGAGCGTGGAATTCGATTGGTGTTCGGTGAATGCCATCAACACGGCTCACAAACTCGGCTACAAGTCGATTATGATCAACCACAATCCCGAGACCGTTTCCACCGACTACGACATCTGCAACCGCCTTTATTTCGACGAACTGACGCTGGAGCGCGTGCTCGACGTGATTGACCTCGAACAACCGCACGGAACGATTGTCAGCGTGGGCGGCCAGATACCCAACAACCTCGCGATGAAACTTTATAAACAAGGTGTTCCCATCTTAGGCACGTCGCCTGTGGACATCGACCGTGCAGAGAATCGCGACAAATTTTCGGCCATGCTCGACAAACTCGGTGTCGCCCAACCGGCTTGGCGTGCGCTGACCTCGCTCGACGACATCAAGGATTTCGTCAACGAAGTGGGATTCCCCGTGCTCGTCCGACCGTCATACGTGCTTTCTGGTGCGGCGATGAATGTCTGCTACGATTACGAGGAATTGGAACGCTTCCTGAAAATGGCCACCGAGGTGTCGAAGGACTATCCCGTCGTGGTGAGCCAGTTCATGCAGGAAACGAAGGAAATTGAGTTCGACGCGGTGGCAGACAAGGGCGAAATCGTGGAGTATGCCATCAGCGAACATATCGAGTATGCCGGCGTCCATTCCGGCGATGCCACGATGGCTTTCCCGGCGCAGAACATCTATTTCTCGACCATTCGTCAAATCAAGAAAATCGCGCGCAAGATTGCCGCCGAATTGAACATCAGTGGCCCGTTCAACATCCAGTTCTTGGCTAAAAACCGCGATGTGAAGGTCATCGAGTGTAATTTGCGAGCCAGTCGTTCCTTCCCCTTCGTGTCGAAGATTCTGAAGCATAATTTCATTGAAACCGCCACGAGAATCATGCTCGACGCGCCTTACGAAAGGGCTACCAAATCGGAATTCGACATCGACCGCATCGGCATCAAGGCGTCGCAATTCTCTTTCTCACGCCTGCAAAATGCCGACCCGATTCTCGGCATCGACATGTCATCGACGGGCGAGGTCGGCTGTCTGGGCGACGATCTAAACGAGGCATTGCTCAACGCGCTCATCGCCACAGGCTATCATCTGCCTGAAAAGAACATCCTCATTTCCAGCGGCGACGCGAAAGGCAAGGTCGATTTGCTTGAACCCGCCCGCCAACTGGTGAAAAATGGCTATAAAATCTTCGGCACAGAAGGAACCGCCAAGTTTTTCCGCGAAAATGGTGTGGAGGCGACGGCGGTTTGTTGGCCAGATGAAAACGGCGAAAATAATGTGATGGACATGATTGCCAACCATCAGTTCGACCTTGTCATCAACGTGCCGAAAAACCATACGAAGCGCGAACTCACGAATGGCTATCGCATCCGCCGCAGTGCTATCGACCACAACATCCCATTGATGACCAATGTGCGACTGGCGAAAGCATTCATCGAGGCGTTCTGCGCCATGAAACTCGAAGATATTAAAATCAAAAGTTGGCAGGAATATAACTCATAATCACAAAATAATGAATCGCGTACAGAAAATACTCATGACAGCGTTTGCGACGGGCATTCTCTTGACTTTGGGAGTCGCACTCGCAGGTGAAATGAACTGGTTGCCCGTCGGTGCATGGCAGGGCGACAAGGGAATGGAATTTGTTTTCCTCACGGTGATGGAATTGGCCGTCGTTTGCCTGATTCCACTGGCGTTGAGGCTGTTCAAATTCAAGAAAATCAAACAGCAAATCGTCGAACACGGCGACGAAGCACACATCAAATGGGGAACCATCCGACTCGACATGCTTCTCATCCCGATGATGCTCAACACGCTGTTCTACTACCTTTTTGCCGACAATTCGTTCGGTATCATGGCCGTCATCTTGTTTTTGTGCCTGTTTTTCGTCTATCCGAGTAAAAAACGCTGCGAAACCGAGGTCGAACCATGAAGAAAATCACCGTTGTCATCGTCAGCTACAAGGTGAAGGACTACCTTTGCCAGTGCCTGCTTTCGCTTCGGCGTGCGCTCGTCGGCATCGATGCCGAGGTGTGCGTTGTCGATAACCATTCTGACGATGGAACGGTGGACTTTTTGCGTGAAAAATTCCCCGAAATCAAGGTCATTGCGAGTCCTCACAATCTCGGTTTTGCACGGGCGAACAACCTCGCGATTCGGCAGACCGCGAGCGAGTTTGTACTGCTGCTGAACCCCGACACCTTCGTCGGTGAACAGACCATCCGCCAAAGCCTCGCATTTATGGATGAACACCCGCAGGCTGGCGGTTTGGGCGTGCGGATGCTGAAAACCGATGGCAGCGACGCCCTCGAATCGCGACGCGGACTCCCCACGCCGATGGTAGCGTTCTACAAGATGGTCGGGCTCTGCGCCCGATACCCTCAGCATCGGCGTTTCGGACAATATTATATGGGCTATTTGTCGTGGGACGAGGCTGCCCGAATCGAGGTTGTCAGCGGTGCCTATTGCCTGCTGCGGCGCAAGGCCCTCGACGCAATCGGCCTTTTGGACGAAGATTTCTTTATGTACGGCGAGGACATCGACCTGTCGTATCGCTTGCTGAAAGGCGGCTATGAAAATTGGTATCTGCCCGCGAAAATCCTGCATTACAAGGGCGAAAGTACCGAAAAATCGTCGTTCCGCTACGTCCACGTTTTTTATAAGGCGATGCTCATATTCTTCCGTAAACACTATTCGCAGATGAGCCTGCTGCTGAGCCTTCCCATCCAAATCACGATTTACGGCAAGGCTTTCACGACGCTTCTTCAGATACAAATGGGCAAACTTCGCCGCTATTTGGGCTTCGTCGATCACCATCGGGCGCGGCAACCGCTCTACATCTTCCTCGCAACCCCTGAAAACCTCGAAAGATGTCGGAAAATCGCCGTGGGAAAAGGGTTTGAAGCACAATATTTCGAGGCCGTTATCGACGGTCATTTGTCTATGGAAATGCCTGCCGACCGCCCGATTTACGCCGTTTACGACACGAGCGCCTATCGCTTCGAGGAAATTCTCGAATTGTTCTCGAAAAATCCCGTCGGCAACGTGAAAATCGGCACGTTTTTGCCCGAAAATAATATGATTATCACCGCAGAAGATATACTGAAATGAGTGAATTGACGATTAAATTACGAGCGTTGGAACCCGAAGACCTCGACGAACTCTACGCCATCGAAAACGACCGTGAAATCTGGCACGTCGGTCCCACGAATGTGCCGTATTCGCGCTATGCGCTGCACGAATACATCGCCCGACAGCAGGCCGACATCTATGCCGACAGACAGGTGCGCCTTGTTGTTGAAAACGCGGAAAAAACCGTCGTCGGTCTCGTCGATTTGGTCGATTTCGACCCGCAGCATCGTCGGGCGGAGTTGGGCATCGTCGTTAAGAAAGCGTTTCGCGGAAACGGCTACGGGCAGGCCGCCATCGCCCAAATGCTCGACTACGCACGAAAAACGCTGCATTTGCATCAGATTTACGCCATTGTCGATGCCGACAACCACGAATCTTTGCAACTTTTCCGTCAGGTTGGTTTCGAGGAGAAAAATCGGCTTGAAGACTGGCTCTTCGACGGTGAAAACTACCGCGATGCCGTGTTGATGCAAATATTTTTATAAAAAGTTGCAGTAAAAGATAAAAAAAACGCCGTAAAATTTGGTGGAAAGAAAAAATCTCATTACCTTTGCACCCGCAATCAGAAAAATGGTGCGTTAGTTCAGTAGGTTAGAATGCCTGCCTGTCACGCAGGAGGTCACGGGTTCGAGTCCCGTACGCACCGCCAAAACAAAAGCCTTCCATTTCGGAAGGCTTTTCGTTTTTATCGTATTTTTCAACTTGCTTACGAGTTCATCGACAACAGGAATTCTTCGTTGTTTTTCGTGCGTTCCATCCGCTCGTGGATGGTGTTCATCGCCTCGACAGGATTCATATCGGCGATGTACTTGCGCAGAATCCACATACGGTCGAGCGTCGTCTTGTCTTGCAGGAGTTCGTCGCGTCGCGTGCTCGAGGCCACAAGATTGACCGACGGGAAAATGCGCTTGTTCGACAGCGAGCGGTCGAGTTGCAGTTCCATATTGCCGGTGCCCTTGAATTCCTCGAAAATCACCTCGTCCATCTTCGAACCTGTGTCGATGAGGGCGGTTGCGATGATGGTGAGCGAGCCGCCACCCTCGATTTTACGGGCTGCACCGAAGAATCGTTTCGGTTTTTGCAGGGCATTGGCATCGACACCGCCCGTGAGCACCTTTCCAGAGGCTGGAGCCACCGTGTTATAGGCGCGTGCGAGGCGCGTGATAGAGTCGAGGAAAATCACCACGTCGTGGCCACATTCGACCATCCGCTTGGCCTTTTCAAGTACGATTCCCGCGATTTTCACGTGGCGCTCGGCAGGCTCGTCGAAGGTTGAGGCGATGACCTCGGCATTGACGGTGCGCGCCATATCGGTCACTTCCTCGGGGCGCTCGTCGATGAGCAGCATCATCAGGTAGGCTTCGGGATGGTTGGCGGCAATCGCGTTGGCGATGTCCTTCATCAGAATGGTCTTACCTGTTTTCGGCTGTGCTACGATGAGTGCGCGCTGACCCTTTCCGATGGGTGCGAAGAGGTCGACGATGCGCGTCGAGAGATTCGTGGTATTCGGGTCGCCGCAGAGCGTGTATTTTTCCTCGGGGAACAGCGGTGTGAGATGCTCGAAGGGGATGCGGTCGCGCACTTCCGAAGGCACACGGCCATTGATTTTCTCGATGTTGGTCAGCGGGAAGTATTTCTCGCCGTCGCGGGGCGGTCGCACGGTGCATTGTACCACGTCGCCAGTCTTCAACCCATAGCGTTTCACGAGGTTGTTGGCCACGTAGATGTCGTCGGGCGATGACAGGTAGTTGAAGTCGCTGGAACGCAAGAAACCGTAGCCGTCGGGCATAATTTCGAGTACGCCGTTGGCTTTGATGAGGTCGTCGAAGTTGAACATCGAGTTGTCCGACGGCGCACTGGCCATCGACTGGATGGGCTGAACTGGCTGCTGAACCCGAATAGTCGGATTGTCGAAGATGTCGTAGGTCGGCAGTGCACCGTGGTCCTCGATGGGAATATCGACGAGGGTGATGAAGTCGGTGCCGTCGCCTGGGTCGCCTGCCCAAACCTCATTGGTGGGCTCGCCACCCTGATTCGTTTCGTTGTGGGCGTTGATTTTGGCTTGCAACTGCGCCAGCAGATTGCCGTCCTCGCCTTCGATGGATTTCTCCGTGTTCAGGTCGGCTTCGGGCGCGTACGGCTCGATGTCTTCGGGCCTTGTTTCCACAACTTCCCATCTCACTCTCTGATTGTCTTCCTGTTCCTTTTTCTTGGCTTCGATGGCCGCAATCAGTTCGAGTTCCTTCTTTGACTTGCGACCTCTGTGCTTCGACAGGGCTGCCAGTTCCTGTTCCATTTCCTCAAGCGTCGGCATTGCGTCCTCAATCGGTTTCACGACTTCAAAATCGGTCGTTTCTTCCGTCGTTTCGGTCGTTTTCGCTTCGCTGACGACAGGCTCTTCCTTGAATAGCGGTATCTGCTCCGTGGCATTGGCCTTGTTCTTCTTCGTGTCGAGGTTTTCGCCGTCTTTTCCGTTGACGGTATAGACGTGGTCGGTGTCTTTTTTCACGATGCGCGAACGCTTTTTCTTGCCGCCGAGCGGATTTTTGGCTGCCTCGGCACTGGCTTGTTTTTCCAAAATGTCATAGACCAAAGTTTCCTTGTCGCTGATGCTTGCGTCGGCACCAGTTTCTTTGGCAATATCAGCCAATTCGGCGATATCTTTTTGCATTAAATCGTCTTTGTAATACATAGTGTATTTTTGCGTAAAAAATGTGAGTTACAAGGTGTTTCAAGAACAGAAACACACTGTTGGTGTAAAAACCGACTGCAAAATTACAATATTTTTTTGAATTACGCAAAAAAAAGGCAAAAAAATGGCTTGCTTTTTTCAAAACAAGCCACTTTTTCTATCGAATTGATGTGGATTACTCCTGATTCATCTTCGCTTTCAGTTCGGCCAGAGCGTCGATGTCGCCGAGCGTGGTGCTGGCGGCTACGTTCTGGATGGCGGGAGCAGCCTCTTTCTTCGGAGCGGCTTTCTTGGCAGCAGCCTTCTTCTCTTCTTCCTTCGGCTCCTCGAATGTGCGGCTGTGCGACAGGATGATGCGCTTCGTCTCCTTGACAAACTCGATGACCTTGAACTCGAGTTCCTCGCCTGCCTGAGCCTGCGAACCGTCAGCCTTCACGAGGTGCTTCGGCGTGGCAAAGCCCTCACCGCCTTCGTTCAGCGTGATGACGGCACCCTTGTCCATCATTTCGGTGATCTTGCCCGTGTGGACGCTGCCCGGGGTGTAGAGCGTCTCGTAGGTGTCCCAAGGATTGTCCTCAAGTTGCTTGTGACCAAGCGAGAGACGACGGTTTTCCTTGTCGATTTCGAGCACAACAACCTCGATTTCGGCACCCTGCTGCGTGAACTCAGACGGATGCTTCACCTTCTTCGTCCAAGACAGGTCGCTGATGTGGATCAGACCATCGACACCCTCTTCGAGTTCGACGAAAATACCGAAGTTCGTGAAGTTGCGAACCTTCGCCGTGTGCTTCGAACCAACGGGATACTTGTTCTCGATGGCTTCCCACGGATCTTCCTTGAGTTGCTTGATGCCGAGCGACATCTTGCGCTCCTCGCGGTCGAGTGTCAGGATGACAGCCTCCACCTCGTCGCCGACGTGCAGGAATTCCTGTGCCGAGCGCAGGTGCTGGCTCCACGACATTTCGCTGACGTGAATCAGACCTTCCACGCCCGGGGCAATCTCGACGAATGCGCCGTAGTCGGCAATCACGACAACCTTACCCTTCACGTGGTCGCCCACCTTCAGTTCGCTGTCGAGAGCATCCCACGGATGCGGCGTGAGTTGCTTCAGACCGAGGGCGATGCGGCGCTTCTCATCATCGAAGTCGAGGATGACAACGTTGATCTTCTGGTCGAGGGCAACAACCTCGTGCGGATCGCTGACGCGGCCCCAGCTGAGGTCGGTGATGTGGATGAGTCCGTCCACACCGCCCAAATCGACGAATACGCCGTAAGTGGTGATATTCTTGACCGTACCTTCGAGAATCTGACCTTTCTCGAGTTTCGAGATAATTTCGCGCTTCTGAGCCTCCAACTCGGCCTCGATGAGAGCCTTGTGAGAGACAACCACGTTGCGGAACTCCTGATTGATTTTCACAATCTTGAACTCCATTGTCTTGCCCACGAACACGTCGTAGTCGCGGATGGGGTGAACGTCGATTTGGCTGCCGGGCAGGAATGCCTCGATGCCGAACACATCGACAATCATACCGCCCTTCGTGCGGCACTTGATGTAACCCGTGACGATTTCTTCCTTCTCAAGAGCCTCGTTCACACGGTCCCAACTCTTCGAGAGGCGTGCCTTCTTGTGCGAAAGCACCAGCTGACCTTTCTTGTCCTCAGCGGTTTCAACATAAACTTCCACTTTGTCGCCGACTTTCAAATCGGGGTTGTAGCGGAATTCCGAGGCGGAAATGATTCCGTCGCTCTTGTAACCAATGTTCACGATTACTTCCTTCTTGTCGATGTGGGTCACAGTGCCGTCAACGACTTGGTGGTCGGCCACCTTGTTGAGGGTTTCGTCGTAAGCGTTTTGAAGTTCTTCGCGGCTTGCGCCGACTGCTGAACCCTGCTCAAATTCTTCCCAGTTGAAGTCCTGCAGCGGTTCGATGTTTTTTAGATTTGACATAAATTTAATTAAATAAAAAAGTTTGTAATTGATAAAGTTAGACTTTATGTTTATTGAAAACGGCTGCAAAATTACGAAAAATTTTCCACATATCGATATAATTAAGGTGTGGAAACGGTCGATTTAATAAAATTTAATATTTACGGCTCCAGAATTTCGCTTTGCTTGACGCTTGTGGTGTCGTTGGGCTCGTTTTCGGGTTCGGAAGACGGTTTTTCTTCCTCGACGGTCTTTTCTTTCTTGGCAGGAAGGCCCAACAGGTCGCGCAATCCGCTGAAATCCTTTCGCCAGATGATGCCGACGCCCTGCGTGTTGAGCGAATTTCGGGTGAAATAGCGGTCGTTGGTCTGGTTATAGACCTTGATGGCGAGGTTTCCGCTCGGACGAAGCAGGTATTGCAGGTCGAAGTCGCCGATGAACGAGGTGGTGGCGTTGGGATTGTCGCGATAGCCAAACTCGCCGTTGATAATCAGGCGGTTGTTGAGCAGTCGGCCCGAGAGAAGTCCCTCATACTCAGCATTATAAAAACCTTGGTCGCCCGTCGAAATGTTGGCTCCGAAGTTCCAGTTCTGGTTTTTGACGAGGCTCGAAAGCACGTTGTTGAGTTGCTGCGAAATGGTGCCACTGAGCAGGCTCTGCATCGCGAGCGAGGTCTGGCTCTGCTGTTCGGTTCCGTCGGTCGAGGCATTGTTGGTGCCTTGGTTGTAGAAGCGTCCGACGGCGAGCAGGTAGAGCACCTGCTGGTTCATTTCCTCCTCGGAATTGATGACGTTGAAAATCATCTGCTTCGCATCGGTTCCGACGGTCGGCATATCGAGGGCGAAATCGACACGAGGTTGGTTGGGCGTGCCCGTGATGTTCATCAGACAATTCACGCGGATGTTGTTCGAGGTGAACGACTTGCCGAGTTGCAGGTCGGACAGTGGCACGCCGACGACGGTGTAGAGGGCTTGCAGGTTGAGTGCGGCATTGTAGGGGTCGCCACCGAAGACGATGCTGCCGCCCTGCGTGAATTGAAAATCTTTCTTGATGACGTTCTGGATGGTGAGTTTGTAGATGCCGTGATCGACGTTGTAATTGCCGAACATATCGAAACTGCCCTTGTTGTAGTAGGTTGCGCGAATCACGCCGTCGCCGTTGAGCGCGATGTAGTCGCCCGTCGCCGCGTCCATAATGACTTTCAGTGTGGCTCTCGGATTCGCGTTGATGAGGAAATTCAGGCGAATGTCAGTGCTCTGTTCGGGCACTTCTTCTTGGCTGCTGGGTGTTGGGTGTTGGGTGATGAGGTTCTGAAGTTGGACTTCCGAACGTTCTCTCCACGTGACAAATTCTCCCGAACTAATCGCATCGGGCGATGAGGCATTGTAGCGGATTTCCGAGCCTTCGTCGGGCGTCACATCGACATCGATGACCACCTCGCCGTCGCGTCCGCGAATCGTGCAGTTGCCCGTGCCATAGACCGTTCCGCAGAATGTGTCGCTGCCAAAATCGCGGAAGTCGTAGGCGAGCAATTCCTGTGCTTCGATGTCGAAATCGTAACTTAGATTCGTCAGACTTTTGTGGTGGAGCGCACCATTGACGATGCCGATGTGGCCGTGCGCGTCGAAAATCGTGTCGTTGCGGAATAGAATTTCGTCGGGAATGAGCGAAACGGCGGCATTTCGCAGTGTATAGGTCGTGTTGAGCGACTTGATGCCAACCGAACCGCTTGCGGTAACTCCACCCGTGAGGTTGAGGTCGTCGAGCGCACCGTAAAGTCGCAGATTTCCAGTCACTTGCAAATCGACATCGCGCATAAAACTGCCGCAAAAACTCTCGAGAAATTCGCCGCGAGCCTTGTTCGGCCTGATGAAAAGTTCGAGTTCGTTGCGCTGTGGCGAAACATAGCCGTTGACGAGCGTATTCACGGGGAAAAGACCCATTTGCAGGACGTTTTGCGCTTGTGGGGCAATCGTGTCATTGGCGATGGCGTTGATGTCGATTTGCTTCGCCTCGTTGTTGAGTCGGGCGGTTGCGCTGAGCGTTCCCATTCGTCCGTCTTCAAAGCGGAATTCAGCCACGTCGAGTTTCGCGGCGGCCTCGGGTGTTCCGAAAAGATGGGTGACAAAGGCTTTTCCCGTTGCCTTTCCGCTGAATTTCACGGCATCGAAATCGACCAGGTCGAGAATGTATTCCACATCGATGTCTTGTAACTCGGCGATGAGCGAATCGGCAGCATTTTCACTGCTCCGACCGTCGATGATGAGGTGCTGGCGGTCGTTGGAAATGGCCAAATGGTCGATGGTGAGGTCGTTTTTGCTATATACAATCGTGCCCGGCTCGACTGTCCACACTGTGTTGCCAATCGTGATGTCCGACGAGTGGATATCGACGTGTGCGGCATCTTTCCCCTCGGCTGTTCGGAAGAATTGCGCGTCGGCGTTGAGCACGCCTTTCATCGTGTGGAGGGCGTCGTTTTCGAAGTGGAGCGCGGTGACGAGGTGGTTGTCGGCGGCGTCGGCTTCGAGTGTCAGGCGCAACTGCTTTCCGCTGTCGGAAATGCGGCTGATGGCGGCGTGTGTGCGCAGTGTGTCGTCGGGAGTAGTGATGTAGAGCGTGGCGTCGCGATACTCGCTGTTGTTGTAGATGAAGTGGGGCAGACGGGCTTCGAGGTCGAGTTGGTGGTTGCGGTCGTCGATGATTCCTTCCACGCGCATCGGTTGGCGCAGTGTGAGCGGGATTCCAAAGAGGTCGTCGAGCCATTCGCTGTCGGTGATGTTTGCGCTGATGCGGAAATTGTTGCGGGCCGACGGGCTATACTTCGGCAGTCCGGGCAATGTCGGAAGTTTGCTGCTCACAAGGTTCGTGAAACTCTGAGCGAGGGTCTGGTAGTCGTATTGCCCTTCGACCTTGACATCGGCAAAATCGCTCTCGAGGCTCAAATTGTGGCCGTCGTGGGTGTTCGTGGCACTCAGATTCAGTCTGTCGAAAGCAAAATGGCGGTCGCTCGACACCATCTCAAAATTCTCGATATCAACGTGTCCGTTAGCGGTGTTGAGTTGCTTTCCTGCGATGTCGGCAGCCACGTCGAACTTAAACGTGGCGTCGCCCCATTGGTCGCTCAGGTGGAGTGCTGTCGGGTTGATGTGGCGGACGTTGGCGTTGAGTTTGGCCACGAGGTCTTTCGTCGCAATTTTTCCAACGGCAGAAAGTTGTGCGTTAGGGTCATCCACGTCGATTTTTCCGTCGAAAATGCCGTTTTGGAAATGGCCGTCAAGGTTGATTTTTTTGTATGAATAATTGCGGAAATCAAGTCGCGAAACGTCGCCTTTCGCCTTGAGCGCAAGGGCCGACGAAGGCTGATTTCCCGTCGGCAGTTGTCCGTTGATGCTGATTTGCGTGGCAATCTCGCCGAGTTCATCGTTGTCGAGGATGCGCTGCAAGTTCAAGCCGTCGGTTTTCAGGTTTCCGTTGAAATTTCTGCCATTTTTCGCGAAAGTCAGGTTGGCGTTGCCCGCGTCGGTTTTCAGCACACCCGTCGCCGACAGGTTTTGCGCCGTTCCGCCAGACCTTCCCTCAAATGAAATGTTGCCCAATCGGAACACTTCTTCGGGCAATTCGATACCCTTTGAAAGTGTCTTGATGCTATGCTCGGTCGCGGTCAGTCGGCGGATGTCGGCAAGCCATTGAGCGTTGCCCGATTTTGTCGAATATGACCCACTTCCCGACAGCAAAAAATCGTTGTCAGAAGAACGAATGTCGAGGCTGTTCACCTTGACCGACGAGGCCGTTCCACTGAACGAAGAAGTTACGAGAAATGGTGTTTTTACATCGTGTCCAAAACGCGTAAAAAGTGCTAATTCCCAGAGAGCTATGCGCGACGGTTCAAGTTTTCCATTAAATTGAAGAGAAGCGAGGTCGAGTGTATCGTTCCGATGCTGATAGGTGGCATTCAGTTCACTGATTTTGACCTCACTCTCTGCCGTCGTCAAAGCGAAATCGCTGAGTTGCGCCGCCTCGCGATTGGCAATGGTTTTGAAGCTTAAATTCTTGACGCGCAAGCCCGATTTTTCGTTGAATGTCAGTTTTTTCAGGTTCACGTTCAGCGAGTCGTCTTTGAGCGCGTTCAGAATCGCGTGTGCACTGATGTCGCTCACCTCGATGTGGGCGGGTGAAAATTCACCCGAAACGGGTGCCACAAAGCGTTTGTGATACGCCACGCTACCGCGTCGAACGATGAGCGAGTGGATGCAAATGTCGAGCGGTGAGTCGTCCGACGGCTCTTTCGAGGCCAGCGAGTCGAGCGCGAACTGGAAATTGTGCGGCGCGTCCGCCGTTTGTTGGTAGAGGTTCGCGTTCATGCCGAACAACTGCGCCGATGTCACCACGATTTTCCCTTTCAACAGCGCCAGATAGTCGATTTTAGCCGACAGTCGCAACGCTTTCAGCAGTTGTTCGCCCTGTTGGTCGCGAATGTTCACGTCGTCGATGGTGATTCGGTTGAGGAAACCCAAATCCACGCGTCCCACGCTCACCTCTGTGCCCAGTTTTTCCGACAGTGCATCTGCCGTTTTCGAGCCAATAAAGTGCTGTACCGTCGGCACACGCAACAGTACAACCATCGCGATGAGCAGTCCGATGACCGTCCACAGCGCGATGTTGGAGATTTTCCTCACTTTTTTCAAATCGTCTGCAAAGATACTATTAAGTGAACGAAATACCAAAAATTAATGGGTTTTTTTGTTTTTTCAAAAAATATTCGTATCTCGCTCCTCAGCAAAGAAGAATTCTTCGCAAACATCGAACGCGGCGAAGGCATCACTTTCACCGATGCTGCAAGTATGAACGCATAGCTTAATAGAAAGGAATTTATATTTACAAAGGGAAAAAGGTCTTGAAGTGATTTCGTGGAGTGTTGAGTATGAAGTGAGTCCCGAAGGGACGACAAGACCACAGGCAGGGGTAAACCCCTGTGAGCACGACACCCATTTGTAAAGAACCCTGAAGGGGTGACAGACGCGCAACGATGTTTCTATCGCCCTTTCAGGGCTTTTAATGGTTCTTCCCGTCGTTTTCAGGGGTTCCGCTCCGCTCGCCCCTGCCTGTATTCTTATCACCCCTTCGGGGTTTGTTTCCTTAACGTTTCGCTTGCGAAAAATGAATTAAGTCAGAATTTTTATGTTTTTTTCTCTTTTCTCAAGGAAAATTGTTACCTTTGCAATCGATTTCCAAATCCATGAAAAACGGGTGGATTTTGGAGCAAAAAAACATGAAAAATCAACGCGAAAAGACGGAAAATTAAACATCAACAATATCAAAATCGACTTATGAAAAAAGTTATTAAGTTACGCAAAGGCTTGGACATTCAGTTGGAAGGCAAGGCCGAGAAGCGGAAGTTGAGCATCAGGAAGAGCGGCGAGTTTGCGCTCGTTCCCGACGACTTCACAGGCATCACGCCGAAGCTTGTCGTGCGCGAAAACGACCGTGTCAAGGCTGGCGAGGCGCTTTTTGTCGATAAAAACTACCCCGAGGTGAAGTTTGCTTCGCCCGTGAGTGGGGTGGTGACGGCAGTGGAGCGCGGTGAGCGTCGAAAGGTGCTTTGCGTGAAAGTGAAGGCCGACGAGCAACAGAAGTTTGCGGCGTTCGGCAAGAAAGACGTGGCTTCGCTCTCGGGCGAGGACGTGAAGAACGCGTTGTTGGAGGCCGGACTGTTCGGCTACATCAACCAGTTGCCCTACGCCGTGGTGGCGAATCCGTCGGACACGCCGAAGGCGATTTTCGTCTCGGCACTGCGCGACAAGCCGCTCGCCGGCGACTTCGAGTTTGAACTGGCAGGTCAGGAAAACGACTGGCAGACGGGCTTGACGGCGTTGTCGAAGATGGCGAAGGTCTATCTGAACGTGGGCAAACAACAGTGCGAGGACGCGCTGTTCGAGGCGAAGGACGTGGAAGTTACGATTTTCGACGGTCCTTGTCCCGCAGGCAACGTGGGCGTGCAGGTGAACCATCTCGCCCCCGTGAACAAGGGCGAAGTCGTCTGGATTATTGAACCGACGGCGGTGATTTTCTTCGGTCGGCTGTTCAACGACGGCTGTGTCAATTTGACGCGCACCGTGGCCGTTGCAGGCAGCGAAGTGAAAACACCTGCCTATGTCGATGCACTTGTCGGAACGCCGTTGAGGACGATTCTCGACGGTCAGATTGACGAGGGCAAGAACGTCCGTATCATCAACGGAAATCCGCTGACGGGCAGCCGCGACACGATGGACGGCTATCTCGGCGCTCACACGTCGGTGGTGAGCGTGATTCCAGAGGGTGACGACGCAGCCGAGATGCTCGGCTGGATTATGCCGCGATTCAACCAGTTCTCGACGAGTCGCAGTTACTTCTCGTGGCTTTTCCCGAAGAAAAAGTATCGTTTGGATGCCCGCGTGAAGGGCGGCGAGCGCCATATCATTATGAGTGGCGAATACGACCGCGTGCTGCCGATGGACATCTTCGGCGAGTATCTCATCAAGGCGATTATCGCAGGCGACATCGATCGTCAGGAGCAGTTGGGCATCTACGAAGTGAGCCCTGAGGATTTCGCTCTGGCAGAATTTGTCGATTCTTCGAAACTCGAATTACAGAAAATCGTGCGCGAGGGCCTGAATATACTCAGAAAAGAGAATGCTTAATGTTCAATGTTCAAAATTCAATGTTCAATAAAAAATGAAAGCATTAAGAAATTATTTGGATAAAATCAAACCGAACTTCGAGGAAGGCGGTCGGCTGCACGCTCTGCGCAGCGTTTTCGACGGCTTCGAGACCTTCCTTTTCGTGCCCGACACGACGGCCAAGAGCGGTGCCCACATCCACGATGCCATCGATTCGAAGCGCATTATGTCGATGGTGGTCATCGCGCTGATGCCTGCTATGCTGTTCGGTATGTATAACGTTGGTTATCAGAACTATCTTTTTGCAGGAACGCTCGAAACGGCCAGTTTCTGGGAGATTTTCGGATTCGGTTTCTTGGCTGTTCTGCCGAAGATTCTCGTCAGTTACATCGTCGGACTCGGCATCGAGTTTATCTGGGCGCAGTGGAAAGGCGAGGAAATTCAGGAGGGCTATCTCGTCAGCGGCATTCTGATTCCGCTGATTGTGCCGATTGGCTGTCCGCTGTGGATGCTGGCTCTGGCCTGCGCCTTCTCGGTGATTATCTGCAAGGAAATTTTTGGCGGAACGGGTATGAACATCTTTAATCCTGCGATTGCAGCGCGAATGTTCCTGTTCTTCAGTTATCCGTCGAAGATGACTGGCGACACGATTTGGGTGGCGCAAAACTCGATTTTCGGACTCGGCAACACGCTTCCCGACGGTTTTACGGCTGCCACGCCGCTCGCCAACATTGGACAGGGCGCAGAGGCAGGCTACAGCATCGCCGATATGATTTTCGGCCTCATTCCAGGCTCGATTGGTGAGACGAGCGTCATTGCCATCGCCTTGGGTGCCATTCTGCTGCTCTGGACGGGCATCGCCTCGTGGCGCACGATGTTGAGCGTCTTTGTCGGCGGTACGCTGATGGCGTTGATTTTCAACCATACTGGCCAGTCGTCGATTTCAGTGCAAGAACACTTGGTGTTGGGCGGTTTCGCCTTCGGTGCCGTGTTTATGGCGACCGACCCCGTGACTTCGTGCCGCACCGAGACGGGCAAGTACATCTACGGCTTCCTCATCGGTGCGCTCGCCATCATCATTCGCGTGATGAACGCGGGCTATCCCGAAGGAATGATGCTCGCCATCTTCTTTGGCAATATGTTCGCCCCGACCATCGACCACTTCATTGTCGAGCGGAATATTTCGAAACGAATCAAGAGAGGAGGTAAAAAATGAAACTGAACACAAATAGCAATTCGTACATTATTATATATAGTGCGATACTCGTTGTTGTCGTGGCCTTCCTGCTGGCCTTTGTCTATCAGGCTTTGAAGCCGATGCAGGACGCAAACGTGGCCCTCGACAAGAAGAAGCAGATATTGGCGGCATTGAATGTTCGCAATCTGTCGGATGAAGAGGCTGAAATCAAGTATAATGAAATGGTTTTGGCAGATTATGTCATTGATGAAGATGCTCAATGTGAGGACATTCCCGAAGACAGCCTGTTGGCAGGCTACGGAAACACGGAGCATGGTTTCAAACTCAACAGTTCTGATTACAAGGCTGGCCGATTGGCTCTCTACATTTGTAAGGTGGGAGACAAGTATGTTTATGTCGTTCCTGTCTATGGAATGGGATTATGGGGACCAATTTGGGGATATGTTGGAATTTCGTACAACAAAGTCTATGGTGCGTATTTCGACCATGAAAGCGAAACCGCAGGTTTGGGAGCCGAAATCAAGGACTCGCAGGCTTGGCAGGAGAAATTCATCGGCAAGGAAGTCCTTGACGAACCTACTGGTCTTATCGAGGTTTGTCTTGGCGTGAAGAAACCTTCTAACATCAAACTTCCCAATTCGGAGGTGGATTGCATTACGGGTGCTACACTGACTTCCGATGGCGTTGATGCAATGTTAAAGGAAAGTATTGCAAAATATAGGAATCATATGTTACACACTCCAGATTTTTAGAATTATGGCATTATTCAGTAAACAAAATAAGGAGGTTTTCACCAATCCGCTAAACCTCGACCACCCGATACTCGGACAAGTATTGGGCATCTGCTCGGCCCTCGCCGTCACTGCGCAGTTGAAGCCTGCCATCGTGATGGGACTCGCCGTGACGGTAATCACAGCCTTTGCCAACGTGATTATCTCGGTTATCCGCAACACCATCCCCAACCGCATCCGCATCGTGGTGCAGTTGGTCGTTGTGGCTGCTCTCGTGACCATCGTTTCGCAGATTCTGAAGGCTTTCGCCTACGATGTGAGCGTTCAGTTGTCGGTCTATGTCGGCCTGATTATCACTAACTGCATTCTGATGGGTCGTCTGGAGGCTTTCGCAATGATGAACAAGCCCTGGCCGTCGTTCCTCGACGGAGTGGGCAACGGACTCGGCTACGCGATGATTCTCGTCATTGTCGGTGCTGCCCGCGAATTCTTCGGACGCGGTTCGCTGCTGGGCTTCCAGATTCTGCCGCAGGGTTTCTACGACCTCGGCTATGTGAACAACGGTATGATGACGATGCCTGCTATGGCGCTGATTCTCGTCGGTTGTGTGATTTGGGTACATCGTGCTTACTTTTATAAGGAAAAATAAGGTTCTAAGGTCGTAAGGTTAGAAGGTTATCAGAAAACCTAATAGCGAAGCGACCTAAAAACCATAAAACCTCAAAAGATTATGGAACATTCTATTAGTTTGTTATTCAGGTCCATTTTCGTGGACAATATGATTTTCGCCTTCTTCCTCGGTATGTGTTCCTACCTTGCCGTGTCGAAGACGGTGAAAACCTCGCTGGGACTCGGCCTCGCCGTGACATTCGTGCTCACCGTGACCGTTCCTGTGAACTATCTGTTGCAAACCAAGGTGTTGGGCGACGGCTGTCTGGTTGAAGGAGTAGATTTGTCGTACCTGTCGTTCATCCTTTTCATCGCCGTGATTGCGGGTATGGTGCAACTCGTCGAGATGACGGTCGAGAAATACTCGCCCTCGCTCTACGCCGCACTCGGCATCTTCCTGCCGCTGATTGCCGTGAACTGCGCCATTATGGGTGCGTCGCTCTTTATGCAGCAGCGCATTCTGATGGATTCGTCGAACTCGCAGGCGATTACCGACATTTGGGATGCCGTCGTCTATGGCTTCGGCTCGGGCATCGGCTGGACGATCGCCATTGTTGCACTCGGCGCGATTCGTGAGAAAATGCAGTATTCAGACGTTCCCAAACCTTTGCAGGGACTCGGCATCGTGTTTATCACCGTTGGCCTTATGGCGATGGCTATGATGTGCTTCAGCGGACTGAATATATAAATCGTAATATGGTAAATTGTCAAATTGTAAATTAAGATGGCACAGTTTATTTTATATAGCATCATCGTTTTTTTAGTTACAATACTTCTGCTTGTAACCATTCTGCTCGTGGCGAAAAAATATCTTTCGCCGAGCGGAAACGTGAATATCGAGATTAACGGCGACCGCGTCATCAACGTGCCGCAGGGTTCGTCGGTGATGACGACGCTCAACGAAAACGGCGTGTTCCTGCCTTCGGCTTGCGGCGGAAAAGCCTCGTGCGGACAGTGCAAGGTGCAGGTCTTGGAGGGTGGCGGCGAGATTCTCGACTCTGAAAAGCCCCATTTCAGCCGCAAGGAGATTAAGGCAGGCTGGCGACTGGGTTGCCAGTGCAAGGTGAAGGGCGACCTGAAAATCCACGTCGATGAGTCGATTCTCGGCGTGAAGGAGTACGAATGTACCGTCATTTCCAATCGGAATGTCGCCACGTTCATCAAGGAATTCAAGGTGCAACTGCCGGCCGGCGAGCATATGGACTTCATTCCGGGCTCGTATGCGCAAATCAAGATTCCGGCCTTCGACTGCATCGACTACGACAAGGATTTCGACAAGTCGCTGATTGGCGACGAATACCTGCCGTCGTGGGAGAAATTCGGTTTGTTCCCGTTGAAGTGCAAGAATCCCGAACCCACGATTCGCGCCTATTCGATGGCGAACTATCCTGCCGAGGGCGATGTCTTTATGCTGACGGTTCGTATTGCCACGCCGCCGATGAAAGCCGACAAGAGCGGTTTTATGGAGGTGAATCCGGGCATCGCCTCGTCGTATATTTTCTCGCTGAAACCCGGCGACAAGGTGACGATGAGCGGTCCGTTCGGCGACTTCCATCCGCATTTCGACTCAAAGAAGGAGATGATTTGGGTCGGTGGAGGAGCCGGAATGGCCCCGTTGCGTGCCCAGATTATGCATATGACGAAAACGCTGCACACGACCGACCGCGAAATGCACTATTTCTACGGTGCGCGTGCGCTGAACGAGGTCTTCTACCTCGAAGATTTCCTCGGCTTGGAGAAGGAATTCCCCAATTTCCACTTCCATTTGGCGCTCGACCGTCCCGATCCTGCCGCCGATGCAGCAGGCGTGAAGTACACGCCGGGATTCGTCCATCAGGTGATGCTCGAAACCTATCTGAAAGACCACGAGGCACCCGAGGATGTCGAATACTATATGTGCGGCCCTGGCCCGATGTCGAATGCCGTCGTGCAAATGCTCGATTCGCTCGGCGTAGAGCCCGAAAGCATTCTTTACGATAATTTCGGAGGATAAAAATGAAATACGGTTTTATCAAAGTGGCTGCGGCTGTGCCGACGCTGAAAGTCGGCGACGTGGCCTATAACGTGGAGCAAATCAAGACGCTCATCGCCGAGGCCGATGAAAAAGGAGTGGAAATCATCGTGTTTCCCGAACTTTCGCTGACGGGCTACACCTGTCAGGACCTCTTTACGCAGAGCGTACTCATCGACGCATCGGAGGCGGGCATCGTCAGCCTGCTCGACACGACTCGCCAACTCGACATCATCTCGATTGTCGGTCTGCCCGTCATCGTCGGCGACTTGCTGCTGAATTGCGCCGCCATCATTCAACACGGTCAGTTGCTCGGCATCGTGCCGAAAACCTACCTGCCGAACTACGGCGAATTCTACGAAAAACGCTGGTTCGCCTCGTCGCAAGACCTCCGTCCGACGGAAATCCGTTTCGCTGGCAATCTCATCACCGTCAGTCCCGATCCGCAGTTGTTCCGCACCTGCGACGGCTTGCTGTTCGGCGTGGAAATCTGCGAAGATGTCTGGGCACCCGTTCCGCCGAGCAACCAACTCGGACTGGCAGGTGCCGACCTCATTTTCAACCTTTCGGCCAGCGACGTGCTCATCGGCAAGCATAAATACCTGCTTTCGCTGCTCTCGCAGCAGAGTGCGCGCATCATCACGGGCTATGTCTATAGCGGAAGTGGTTTCGGCGAATCGACACAGGACGTGGTGTTTGGCGGCAATGCCATCATCATCGAAAACGGAAAAATTCTGGCGAAAGCCGAGCGTTTCCAGATGGAAAGCCATATGCAGATGGCACAAATCGACATCGAGCGACTGCGTGCCGAGCGTCGCACGAACTCGACCTACGTCAATGCGCAGCGCAACCTGAAATTCGATATTCAAAACAACGAAACCACCGTCACCATCACCGATTGCCGTTCCAACGCGCCTCGCGACTTCGTGCTCGAACGCCATTTCAATCCGCTGCCTTTCATTCCGCGAGGCAACGACGCAGCCGAGAGTTTCGAGGAGATTCTGACGATTCAGTCGATGGGACTGGTGAAGCGACTCGACCACACGAACACGAAAAGCGTGGTCATTGGTGTCAGCGGCGGCCTCGATTCGACGTTGGCCCTGCTCGTCAGCGTTCGTGCGTTCGACAAACTTGGCCTCGACCGCAAGGACATCATCGCCATCACAATGCCTGGCTTCGGCACCACCGACCGCACCCATCGCAATGCCGTCGCACTGATGGAGCAACTGGGTGTCACCGCCCGCGAAATCAATATTTCCAAGGCCGTCCGCCAGCATTTCGAGGACATCGGACACGACGGAACGACACAAGACAGCACGTTTGAGAACGCGCAGGCCCGCGAGCGCACGCAGATTCTGATGGACGTGGCCAACCAAGTCGGTGGAATGGTCATCGGCACGGGCGACCTCTCGGAACTCGCGCTCGGGTGGTGTACCTACAACGGCGACCATATGTCGATGTACAGCGTCAATGCCAGCGTGCCGAAAACGCTGATTCGCTGCCTGATTCGCCATCTCGGAAAAGACAATCCGACACTGATGGACATTCTCGAAACGCCCGTCAGCCCCGAACTGACCGCCAATCAGGGCGATGCGATTCAGCAGAAGACGGAAGACATCATCGGTCCCTACGAACTTCACGACTTCTTCCTCTTCCACTTCCTGCGCTCGGGCTACAGTCCGCTCAAACTCTTCCTCTTGGCAGGTAGGGCTTTCGACGGACACGACGACCGCGTGGCTCGCTACGACGACGAGACCATCAAAAAATGGCTGAAAGTGTTTCTCAAACGCTTCTTCTCTCAGCAGTTCAAGCGTTCCTGCTTGCCCGATGGGCCGAAGGTCGGTAGTGTCAGTCTCTCGCCGCGTGGCGATTGGCGAATGCCGTCCGATGCGTCGAGTGCTGCGTGGTTGAAGTTGGCGGAACAATTGTAATCGACTGAAAATGAAAAAGTTGCCATTTTAGTGGCAACTTTTTTTTTGATTTCACCCGAATAGTAATCGCAATGCCTCTTCGACTTTCCGCACGGGGAGAAGTCGGATTTTGTATTTTTTGTAATCCAATCCCATCATATTTTGGCGAGGAATAATAATCTCGCTGAAACCGAGTTTTTCGGCCTCGCTGATGCGCTGTTCGATGCGAGCGACGGGGCGAACTTCGCCCGACAGACCGACTTCGCCAGCCATACACAAACCCTGTTGGATGGGCGTATCGACATTCGACGACAGCACGGCGGCTATGACGCTCAAATCCATCGCCATATCGGTGACGCGCAGGCCGCCCGCGATGTTCAAAAACACGTCTTTCTGCATCAGTTTGAAGCCGACGCGTTTTTCCAAAACCGCCAAAAGCATATTCAGTCGGCGTTGGTCGAAGCCTGTGGCCGAGCGTTGCGGTGTTCCGTAGGCAGCCGACGAAACGAGCGCCTGTGTTTCCACCAAAAATGGCCTGACGCCCTCGACCGCCGAACTGATCGCCACACCGGAAAGTCCTTCGTGGTCGGCGTTGAGCAGCAGTTCCGAAGGGTTCGACACCTGCCGCAGACCGTCTTGCCGCATCTCGTAGATGCCGAGTTCGCTGGTCGAGCCGAAGCGGTTTTTCGTGGCGCGGAGAATGCGGTAAAGATGTTGCTGGTCGCCCTCGAACTGGATGACCGTATCGACGATGTGCTCAAGGATTTTCGGGCCAGCAAGCGATCCTTCTTTGTTGATGTGGCCGATGAGAATGACGGGCACGCCACTCGATTTCGCGAAACGGAGTAGGGCAGAGGCACATTCGCGTACTTGCACGATGCTTCCTGCGGAACTGTCGGCGGTTTCGGTGGCGATAGTCTGAATCGAGTCGATGACGACGAGTTCGGGCTGTACCTCTTTGATATGCTCGAAAATGGCTTCAAGCGAGGTTTCCGTAAGAATCAATAAAGTGTTGGGTGTTGGACTTTGGGTGTTGCCGAGTCGCTCTGCCCGCATTTTCAACTGATGGGCGCTTTCCTCGCCACTCACGTAGAGCACTTTTCGGTCGTTCATTCCGAGAATGGTTTGCAGCGTGAGCGTACTTTTTCCGATTCCCGGCTCACCACCGAGCAACACGATGCTTCCCGGCACGAGTCCACCGCCCAAAACGCGGTCGAGTTCGCCGTCGCCCGTCGAAATTCGCGGTTCGTCTTTCGCCGAAATGTCGCGCAGCAACTGCGGATGGTTTTTACTCGCGACGATGCCACCTGCCCGCACCGACTGCGCCGCAGAACGAGCCGCCATCGAACCAGCTTCGTTGCTGACCCTGATTTCCTTAAACGTGTTCCACTGTCCGCAAGCGGGACATTTGCCGACCCATTTCGGCGATTCCTGTCCGCAGTTCTCGCAGACGAACATTGTCTTGTCTTTTTTCACCATAAAAATCAAATTTTCAGGGCAAAGATACGAAAAAAAACTGACTCGACACACGCTTAGCCAGAAAAAAATTGTAACTTTGCAACCGTGAAGAAAATTTTTGGACTATTCTTGGTACTTGTGCTGATGGCGTCGTGCGGAAAATCGTACGAGGAACATCGGCGGATTACGCGGGCAGAACGTGCTGAACAGCGACGACAAGACTCGTTGGCGTTGAAGGTGGCGGTGCTGCCGACGCTCGACTGCCTGCCGATGTTCGTGGCGGCGGAGCGCGGATGGTTCGACTCGCTGAAAATCGACGTGCGACTGCGGCCGTTCAAGGCGCAAATGGATGTCGATACGGCATTGATGGGCCATAGCGTCGAAGGTGCCATCACCGACCTTGTGCGGGCAGAACGGATGCGCAACCGAGGCACGGCACTGAATTACGTGGCGGCGACGAACACTATGTGGCAGTTGGTGGCAAACCGCACGGCTCGCGTCAAGGAAACGCGGCAGTTGGGCGACAAAATGGTGGCGATGACGCGCTTCTCGGCAACCGACCTGCTGACCGACCGCGCCCTGAAAGGCGTGAAAACGACGGCGACGGTCTATCGCGTGCAAATCAACGATATCGCACTGCGACTGCAAATGCTCAAAAACAACGAAATGGATGCGTTGTGGTTGCCTGAACCGCAGGCCACGGCAGCGCGACAACTGAAGCATACGGTCATCTGGAAATCGGACTCGACTGGTCTGCACTTGGGCGTGGTGGCGTTTCGCGAGAAGGCAATGAAAGACCGCCGCATCAAGGCGCAAATTGACGCTTTCCTAAAAGCTTACAATCAGGCTTGCGACTCGCTCAACGGACGTGGAGTAGGGCAGTACGGCGATATTGTCGAAAAATATTGCGGTGTGAACTCGGCGACCGTCCGAGCACTGCCGAAATTGAAGTTTCCGCGTGCCGCAGTTCCGCGTGAAAAGGATGTGGAGGAAGCGAGGAAATGGTTGAAAAATTAAAAGGTAAAAATGTCGGAAATCAATAAAATCAGGAGAAAACTCATTGGCGAATGCAACGTGGGTGCTGCGATTCGTCGTTTGCGTGCCGTTCTCGCCGAAAATCCCTTCGTCGTGAGCGGTGGGCTGCGGCAACGGTTGGAAAATCTGGAGTCGGACTATCAGCGTATGTGCGACTTTATGCTGCACGGCTATCGCGACGACCAGCGCGAGGAGGTCTATCGCTCGTTGCTTCGCCGAATGGCTGACCTGCTCGGCGACCTTGAACTGGCGGAATTGCAGGCTGCAAACGGTACTTTCGGCTCGGCGGCTAAAATCGGTTCCGACTTGTCCGACGACTACGAAACCGTGCGCCAGATGCTCGAAAGTTACGTGCAAAACCTCGCGATGCTCTCGTTGGAGCCTGAAGAAACGGCGGAATCGAGCCTGAAAACTCTTCACGACGAGCATTTGAAGCAGGTGAACGAGATTTTCAACGCCCTGTTGTCGTCGAAACAATGGAATTCTGGCAAAAAATCGTTCTACACCGAATTGCTGCTCTCGCCGACCATCGACAGCGGCGACGCGGCACTTCTCATCAGTGCGGTGATGCTTTCGGCAATGGCTGTGGCCGACCTCGGAAAACTCGAAATGCTCTTTGAGGTCTATCGTCGCGCCACCGATGAAATTCGTCGCCAACGGGCATTGGTGGGTCTTGCGTTTGCCCTGCCAGACAAGGATTTCAACAAGATTTTTCCCGAATACGACCAACTCGTCGAGCAACTTTGCGCCGACGAACCGACGCGTCGCGAACTTTTGGAACTGCAAAAGCAGATTTTCCTGTGTATGGATGCCGACCGCGACCACGAAACCATCCAGCGCGACATTATGCCGACGATTATCAAGAATCAGAACATCCGCTTTACGCGGTTCGGCATCGAGGAAATCGAGGAAGACCCTTTGCAAGACATCCTCAATCCCGACGCCGAGGACGAAAAAATGGAGGAACTTGAACAAACGATTCAGCGGATGATGGATATGCAGCGCAGCGGTTCCGACATCTATTTCGGCGGTTTCTCGCAGATGAAACGCTTCTCGTTTTTCTACACGACGAGCAACTGGTTTATGCCTTTCAACGTGGAGCATCCTGGCCTGCGACAAGTGGCTGAAAAACTGAAAAACAGCCGATTCCTGCAACTTTTGTTGGAGAAAGGGCCGTTCTGCGATTCCGACAAATATTCGTTTGCGCTGGCGATGTCGTCGGTGCTCGACCGACTGCCCGAAAACCTGCGCGAACTGCTCAACAACGAGGACGCGCTCGGTCCGACGATGGAAGAGGTAGAAACGCGGTCGGCAGCCTATATCCGACGAATGTATTTGCAGGACTTGTACCGATTTTTCCGACTTTATCCGCAGAAAGACGATTTCCAGTCACCTTTCGACTACGAAAAATCGCCCGAATATTTCTTCTTCACGAATCCGATTTTCAGCGGAACGCCGTTGGCGACTCAAGCCCTTTCCTTGGAACGTTTTCTGCTGAAAAAGAAGCAATATGACGCGCTGATGCGCGTGCTTCACAGTTTCGACAGCGACAGCCCCGAACAGCAGATGATTGAGGCTTCGCTGGCACTTCGACGTGGAAATTACCGCGATGCGCAGCAACTTTTCGCCCGCGTTCTGGAAACAATGCCCGACGACGAGCGGGCGATGCACGGAATGGCGCGGTCGAGTTTCAACTGTGGTGACTACGCGACCGCCACGCAGTACTACGAGAAACTGCTGATGCTGAATCCCGAACACGCGCAATACGATTTGAACGCCTGCATTTCAAAGATGCACGACGGACAAACGGAAGATGCCGTGCAACGGTTGTACAAGCACTATTACGAGCGTCCTGACGACAAAAATGTCAGTCGTGCACTGGCTTGGGGATTGCTTGTTCAAGGTTCGTTGGAGCAAGCCGATAAACTCTACGACTCGCTCGTTTCAGACGCGGAAAATATCGCTGCCGACTGCCTCAATGCAGGCTATTGTAAGTGGTTTGGCAACGATATGGAGGCGGCGGTCGGGCTGTTTCGCCGTTATCTGAGGTTGCTTGGGAAACAGGCGCAAAACTACGCGCTCGTGAACGATTTCAAGAGCGACGCGGAACTGCTACAAGCCCACGGAATCGGACGGACGGAAATGTTGTTGATGGACGATTTGGTTCGTCGCGAAGTCTGATTTCCGAACTTTTTAATGCTAAAAACTACGCTTCGATAATTCCTGCCTCAAGCCACTGCTGCGACAGCGTTTTTGCGTCTTCCAAGGCCGTTTCGAAGTCGATTTCGTACTGTTCGGTGAGCAATTCAGCCAACTTTTCGCAGTTGAACTCGGGCAGTTGCTGCACGTTTTTCCACAAGTATGCCGAACTCTCGTTCATACTGATAATGTTGGAAAAGTCGATGTTTTCCTTACCTTCTGCCACGATGATTTGCTCGCCGCAGACGTCGCGTAGATTAAAACCTTTTTTTGCTTTCATATTGTTGAATTTTGAATTTTGACGGTTGAATTTTGAATTGTCGGCTTCGCCGATGTTGAATTTTGAGTGACGAATTTATTATTCACTTTTCACTTCCCTTTCACTCCCTTTTCACTTCCCTTTCATTCCCTTCAATTTAAGCCAAATCCTCCGATAAAACGCCAGCAGATAGCGGCGAACAGGGTAGAGTCGCATCCAGAAAAACGAGTAGGTGCGCCATTTCCAGCCGTCGGTGCGGTCGAGCGTCGTGCGCCCCTTGCGATAGAAGCCGATGACCGCGCCTTTCACGTCGGCGAGTGTGCAATGTTCGTCGTTCAGGTTGCCGTCGCCGCGCAGTGTCACGTGGTCGCCGTCGATGGCGATGATGCGGTGCAGCACGAAATGTTTCGGATCGACTTCCGCCAACACAGGGTCGCCCACCTTCGGATTCGTCGCCTTCGTCATCAGTGCCTTGTCGCGATTGTCCTCGAGAAACGGGCGCATACTGAAACCGCGCAGGCGAAGCGTCACGGTGTGGCCTTCGTCCATCAGTTTCACGATTTCTGGCAGGAATTCGGCGTTCGACAGCTTGATTTCCCTTACCTTGAGATGGCTTTGTTGCATAGGATGGCGGCTTCTTTGTTGGGTAGGCAGTGCAGTGTGTAAATCGGTGTCAGTTCGATGATGCGCGTCACCGTGTCGCAGATGCGCTCAAAAATGTCTTCGTCCCATTTCATCGTTGAACACGACGGCAGGAACGAGGCGAAGGCTTCGACGGGCGGCAGTTTTTCGATGCTGTTTTCTTCGGCTCGGTCGATGCGCGTGATGGCACCGAGTTTGGCCTTCACATTGCGGTAGCAGGGCGTTTTTCCGCTCCACGGACCGCCGAAAATATAGGCTTCGCCGTCGATGATGCGAATAATCGGGTTGTCGTCGTTCATCAGGTCGCAGCCTGGAATATGGCGCAGCCACAGGCTCACCTGCGTGCTTTTTCCCGTTCCGCTCTTGGCGATGAATGGGTAGCCGTAGCCGTTTTGTCTGACGAGCGATGCGTGAATGAGCAGCGTGTCTTGTTGGCTTCCAGCGAAGGCGAAAATCAGCATCAGTGCATTGTTCAGACCGAATTTCCGCATATTGTATGAGCCGTTGAGGGCGCAGCGGCAGTTGCTGAAGTCCTTGTTGGCAATCAGCAGGCAACACTCGTGACCGCGCAGGTCTTTGATGATGTATTGATAGCCGCCGTCGTCGGTCTGGTCGACCACCGTGTCGCCGTTGCCCGTGTCGAAGGTGCGGATGCGCTCGCGCTGTTCTTTGGGAATGGGGCGCAGCGTGTCGTCGATGGTCAGGTGGAAGAAGAGGTTCTGCCCGTCGTTCTTGGCGCGGAATGGCTCAAACGACGGCAGCAGGTGCATTCCGTTCTTGTCCGAGTCTTTGAAGATGATTCGGATGTCGTGCTCGGCCACGCGGAAATCGTTGATGCTCATTACTTTTTGTTTTTAAGTTCTTTTGCCCGTTGTTTGGCCTCGGCCATTGCCTTTTTCGTGGCTTCTTTCTTGGCTTTTTGGTCGGCTTTCAACAGTTTTTTGGCTTCTTTTTGCTTCTGTTTAAGCTCGTTTTTCTCTTTTTTGATGGCCTCCTTTAACTGTTTCTTCGTGTAGGTTTCTTCAGGCTTTTCGGGCTTGACACTTTTGAATCGGAAGGTGTTCACGTCGATGTTTTTGAGCGTGAAACGACCTTTTTTCGCCGTGGTGTAGCGCTTCCTTAGTTTCAGGTATTTTTTCTCGATGTCCTTGCGCTTCTCGGCGAAGATGACGAGGGCTGTCGGATACGGATTCTCGTCGCTGCGCAGATGCTCGGCAAACTGATACGAGAAGTCCTGACGACCATAGATGAAATCGGTTCTGGTGTCAATCCAAGCCGTATCAACTTGTTGAATATCAGTGAGATACACCGTCGAATCGTTAAACGACGTGGCGAATCCGAACATATAGACTTTCGTCGGTCTGTTGATGCCGAACGCCTCGCTCGGAAGCATTGTCGCCGCCGTCAGCAGCAGTGCTGCCAGTAGATTTTTTGTCATTTTTGTCATATTATTTTTATTATCGTCCAAGATACGCTTTCAGCGCTTTGTTTTTCGTGTTTTTTCGCAGTTGGCGAATCGCTTTCTGTCGAATTTGCCGCACGCGCTCGCGAGTGAGCCCCAAACTTCTGCCGATTTCGTCGAGCGTCATTTCGGGTTGTCCGATGCCGTAGAATGCCTCCAAAACCTTGCGCTCACGCTCGTTCAGCGTCTTGAGTGCCGCAGCGATTTCGTCGCGCAACGACTCCATTTCCACCAGATTGTCGGCCAGTGGCGCATCGGCATTGGGCATCACGTCGAGCAGGCTGTTTTCGTCGCCATTCGAGAACGGCGCGTCCATCGACACGTGGCGGCTCGCATTTCTGATGGCTTCGGCGATTTTCTCCTCGTCCAAGTCGATGTTCTCGGCGATTTCGTCGATGCTCGGTCGCCGTTCGTTCTCCTGTTCGAACTTGCTGAGCATTTTGTTGATTTTATTCACCGAATTCACCTGATTCAGCGGCAATTTCACGATGCGGCTCTGCTCGGCAAGGGCTTGCAGAATCGACTGCCGAATCCACCACACGGCGTAGGAAATGAACTTGAAACCGCGTGTCTCGTCGAATTTCTCGGCAGCCTTGATGAGCCCGACATTCCCCTCGTTGATGAGGTCGGCGAGGCTCAGTCCCTGATTCTGGTATTGCTTGGCAACTGAAACGACAAACCGCAGATTGGCCTTCGTCAGGCGTTCCAACGCGTCGCGGTCGCCCTTGTGAATGCGCTGCGCCAACTCCACTTCTTCCTCGGCGCTGAGCAGTTCCTCGTGTCCGATTTCCTGAAGGTATTTTTCGAGCGACGCACTCTCTCGGTTCGTGATTTGCTTGTTGATTTTCAGTTGTCTCATATTCTTTTCAGCTTTTAAGTTGCAAAATTACGCTTTTTTTGCGAAAAAAACGAAGAAAAGTGGAAATAATTGCTATTCCCACTTTTTTGCTCTTAGAAATTCGGTTTTAATTTTCGAGATCGACTACGAAGTAGGCCTTTTTACCAGTCGGGTAGAGGCCGCGAATCACCAGCACGGGCTCTTTGCTCGTCGAAGTTTCCTTGACGATTTTTTGCAGGTCTTCAACCGACTTCATCGCCTCGTCGTTCACCTTCTGGATGATGAATCCCTTGGTGATGCCAGCGTCTTTCAGTTTACCGTTGTTCACCTTGATGACCTCCAGTCCGTAGCTGATGTTGAGCTGTTCTTTCTGCTGCGAGGTGATGGGGCGCACGTCGGCTCCGAGCACGTCCATATCGGCCTGTTTCACGACCTTCGTGTTGCCCTGCGCGTTCTTCAGCGTCACGGTTTTCGTCACTTTCTTCTTGTTGTGGAGATAGGTGATGGAAACCTTGTCGCCCGGGCGCTTGTTGTACATAATTTCCTGCATTTCGCTCATCTTCGTGACCTTCTTGCCGTCGATGTGGGTGATGACGTCGCCCTTTTCGAGTCCGGCATCGGCACCTGCGCCGTCGGTCTCGACTTTCGCGACATAAACGCCCTCATTCGTACCCAAATCGACTTCGTTGTCCTTCTCTTTCTCGCTGTTGATGTAGTTCAGCACGTCGCCGCCCTGAATGCCGAGCAGCGCACGCTGCACGGTGCCATATTCCTTGATGTCGGCCACGACTTTGTTCATAATCGTCGTGGGAATGGCGAATCCGTAGCCGATGTTCGAGCCCGTGGGCGATGCCAACATTGCGTTGATGCCGACGAGTTCGCCGCGTGTATTGACGAGTGCACCGCCCGAGTTGCCTTGGTTGATGGCGGCGTCGGTCTGAATGAACGACTCCACGCCGTTGGCACCAATCGAGCGAGCCTTCGCCGACACGATTCCAGCCGTCACCGTGTTGTTCAGTCCGAGCGGATTGCCGACTGCCAGCACCCATTCGCCCACTTTCAGGTCGTCGCTGTTGGCGATGGCGATGGCGGGCAGGCTCTTGCCGTCGATTTTGATGAGGGCAAGGTCGGTCGTCTGGTCAGTGCCGATGATGCGGGCCGAGAATTCGCGGTTGTCGTTGAGCGTAACGGTGAGTTCGTCGGCATCGGCCACGACGTGGTTGTTCGTCACGATGTAGCCGTCAGACGAGATAATCACACCCGATCCTGTGGCTGTGCGCTTCGGGGTCTGAATCTGGCGCTCGCGCGTGCCGCCCTGCGGTGTTCCGAAGAAACCGAACGGGTCGTTGAAGAAGTCTTCAAACGGATTGCTCTGCATTCTGACGGTTTGCGTCTTCGAGTTTTGCACATATTTAATATGCACTACGGCGGGCAACGCCTTGTCGGCTGCATAGGTCAAATCGACGGGTTGTCCTGCAACTGCGACCACAGGGCCGCTTGCGGCATTCACTTTGATGAATGTTCCGGCGGAGAGCCCCAGTGCGACCACGCACATGGCGCTCAGCAACAATTTCTGATACTTTTTCATTGTCTTTTCGTATTAAAAGTTCAACATTTTTCTTCTGAAATCGATTTTTCTTCCGAAATCCAACTGAATTGACGGATTTTTTCCGCCATCGTTTATTTTCGGGATGCAAATTTAGGTGCAAAAATTGTTAATCTGCCAATTTGTCACGCTTCTTTATTCCTATTTAACAATTTCGCCCCTCGCTTTAACGAGCCTAAACAAAAAAGATTCTATAAATCGACGGGATAACTGACAACGAGTTCGGTGAGGTCGGCTTTCGTGAGGTGTGCCTTGATGTTGAAGCCGATGGTGAGGTTGCGAAGCGATGGGATGGTGTAGTGGATGCCGATGCGCTCGTAGTAGGGCTGCTCGATTTCCTTCGCGTTGCGACCCATCTGGCGATAGAGGTAGTAGCCGAGCGACATGGCGACGGAAAGGTTGTGGTAATAGACTTGATGCTTCAGGGCGAGGCCGAAGGACCAAGGTGAAACTTTTGAATGTTGAATTTTGAATGTTGAATTTTGAATGGTTTCGATGTCGCGGACGCGGTCGGCGTAGGTGCCGTAGAAAAGGTCGGCTCCGATGCCCGATGCCCAACGGCGGGCATAGCGATACATAAGGTCGGTTTGCAGCGAGTAGGCCATGTAGAAACGGAAGCGGCCTGTGCGATAGTCGGGCGAATCGGGTGGCGTTTGGAATTGCGTCAGTTGCCAGTCTTCATTCAGCGTTTTTCCACCGACGCCCAACGTGAAATTGGCGTAAAATCGCTTCTGAAAAGCCTCCTTACTCCCCATCTCCTTACTCCTCAACTCCTTCCAATACGGCATATAGCGCAGTCCCACGACTGGCCCGACGATGTTCACACCTTTGTTCGGACGGTTCAGCGCACCGTTGCTGTGGTGGTAGAACTCGACACCGCCCATGACTCCCCAATCGTCGGCGAAGCGATAGGTGGCGTGCAGGCCGCCCGTGAAATAGATGAGGAAGCGCGAGCCCGTCAGTTCGTTGTCGATGTTGTTGCCACGACTGTATTTGTGTTTGCCGTAGCCGATGCCCGTTCCGAGGCTGTAGTCGAACATCCAACGGTTGTTTCGGTAAATCGGACGGGTGAAAGTGGCGTAAATCGTGGCGATGTTGCCCAGTTTCGAGTCGTAATCGACCTCTTCGGCCATTCCCCAAGCCTCGTCGGGCGAACGGTGCATCGTCACGTCGTTCAGGTTGAATTTCAGGCCGAAATCCAGCGTCGGATAGTTGTAGTCGATGGCAAAATCGTCGTTGTCTTGCGGCAGGGCAGCGTAGTTCGCTTCGATGGCAAACGCGATGGTTTTCGTGTTTTTTTGCCATTTTTTCTGCCATTTGTCCATCACGATGACGCGACCGGGCGAAACGCTCAGTGTATAGCCAAAATGCCGTGAAAAAGGCACTTTCGAGCGATTCGACAGCGAGTCGGTTTCTTCTGCGAAAGCCGAAGTCGCGACGGTCAAAAGTCCGAAAATGATATAAAAAAGCCGTTTCACTCCCCTTAAATTCAATTCGCCGCTTCAAATTCACGCAAGAATCGTGTATCATTCTCCGAGAACATTCGCAGGTCGGCCACGCGATATTTCAGGTTCGTGATGCGCTCCACACCCATTCCGAAGGCATAGCCTGTATAGACGCTGCTGTCGATGCCACAAGCCTCGAGCACGTTCGGATCGACCATGCCACAGCCCAGAATCTCGACCCAGCCCGTGTGCTTGCAGAAACCGCAACCCTTGCCGCCGCAGATGTGGCACGAAATGTCCATCTCGGCACTCGGCTCGGTGAAGGGGAAATACGACGGACGCAGGCGGATTTTCGTGTCGGCGCCAAACATTTCGCGGGCAAACGACAGCAACACCTGCTTCAAATCGGTGAACGAGACGTTTTTGTCGATGTAAAGACCCTCGACCTGATGGAAAAAGCAGTGGGCACGGGCGGAAATGGCCTCGTTGCGATAGACGCGACCCGGGCAAATCACCCGAATCGGCGGCTGGTGCGTCTCCATGTAGTGCGCTTGGTCGTTCGACGTGTGCGAGCGCAGAATGACGTTCTTCGCCACGTCGTCGGGGTTGGTCTCGATGAAAAATGTGTCCTGCATGTCGCGGGCAGGGTGGTCGGCAGCGAAGTTCAGCTTCGTAAAGACGTGCAAATCGTCGTCGATTTCAGGACCTTCGGCCAGCGTGAAGCCCATGCGCTGGAAAATGTCGATAATCTCGTTTTTCACGATGGTCAGCGGATGGCGCGTGCCCAGTCGAATCGGGTAGGGCGTGCGCGTCAGGTCGATGTCGTCGGCCTCGTCGCCGCCACTCTCCAGTTGCTCCTTGAGCGCGTTGATATGGTCGAAAGCCAACTGTTTCAACTCGTTGATTTTCACTCCAACCACCTTCTTCTCATCGGCAGCCACATTGCGAAAATCCGCCATCAGCGCGTTGATTTCGCCCTTTCGGCTGAGGTATTTCAGACGCAGTTGTTCAATTTCCTCGGCACTTGTCGCCGTCAGTCCGCTGATTTCCTTCAGCAGTGCTTCTATTTTCTGTAACATTTTTCTTGATTTTTCTTTTTTCGACCTGCAAAGTTAGTCATTTTTCTTTGAAACACGCGCCTACTTGGATTTTTTTTAGTTTTTTTTTGGCAGTTCCCAAAGTTTTCGTAATTTTGCAGTGGAGAAATGTATAGAAAACACTGACTAATCTTGCATGAGGCTTAGAAATGGGAAGATAAACACTGCGACGGCACTGCTGGCGGTTGGACTGCTAGCGATGCTCTGCGTGGTGGGCTGTACGGAGAAAAAGAGCGTGGCGGTTGAGGAAGAGGTCGAGGCCGATTCCCTGACGACCGACTCGCTACCTGCCGATACCATAACGGACATTGTCGAGGACGCGCCGCTACCGAAAGCCGTCGATGAACTCTTTGACGATTTTTTCTTCAATTTCGCAGGCAACCGCCACATGCAGATGAGCCGAATCGAGTTCCCGTTGCCAATTCACGAAGATGGCGCGACGAAGATGCTCGGCCGAAAGCAGTGGCACTACAGCCATTTCTTCATGTCCGAAGGCTATTACACGCTGCTTTTGGACGATGAAGAACAGGATTCTCTCTCGAAAAAATCGACGCTCGACCACGCGGAAGTTGAAAAACTGTATATGAACGAAAACCTCGTGAAACAGTACGTTTTCGACCGAATCGACGGCGAATGGCGGCTCACATCGGTGACCCACAAGCGGTTGAGCGAGCATCCCTGCGGCGACTTCCTGCATTTCTATCAGCATTTCGCTACCGACACGGCCTTCCAGACGCAGAGTCTCGACGAATTTGTGCTGATGACGGTGCCCGATTCCGACGAGGAATTTTCCGACGTCACGGGAGCCATCACGCGGGAACAATGGCCGTTTTTCAAGCCGGCTCTGATTCCCGAGAACATTATATATAATGTGAACTATGGGCAGGCGCTTCGCGACGAAAACCAGAAGGTGATGGTGGTGCGCGGCGTGGCCAACGGACTGAACACTTCGATGACTTTCAAACGGAAAAATGAGCATTGGAAGTTGGTGAAATTTTCGGAATAGAGGCCCTATTTTTCTTTAAAGTAAAAGTTGATTGAAGCAAAGATAATCAATTGAAAATGAAAGATTTAAGAAAATATAACTTATTAGACCATAACACTTTCGGAATCGACGTGAAGTGTCGGCGGTTCATCGAATTTTCTACCGTCAGCGAATTGCTGATGATTTGCGAACGACTCAGCGATGACGACCAGCCGCTGTTGGTGATGGGCGGTGGCAGCAACCTGCTGTTCACCGACAATTTCGACGGCACGGTGCTCCATTCGGCCATCAAAGGCATCGAAAAGGTCGCCGACGAGGGCGACTCGGTGCTCGTGAGGGCTGGAAGCGGCGAAACGTGGGACGATTTCGTGGCTTTTTGCGTCGAAAATGGCTGGTATGGAGCCGAAAACCTCTCGCTCATTCCAGGCGAAGTCGGTGCGAGTGCCGTGCAAAACATCGGGGCCTATGGCGTGGAAGCGAAAGACATCATTGAGTGTGTCGAGGCGGTGGAAATCGCGACGGGTCGCCGTGTCGCTTTTGAAAACGACGAAATCGGCTACGGTTATCGCCAAAGCCGTTTCAAGCAGGATTGGCGCGGTCGCTATGCCATCACTCATGTCATCTATCGGCTTTCGAAGGAGTTTGTGCCGCAACTCGATTATGGGAATTTAAGGCAAGGCCTCACCCCAGAAGCCTCCGCTACGGGAGAAGGTTTGGTGGGGGCATCCGATGTTCGTCAGGCGATTATCGACATTCGCCAGTCGAAACTTCCCGACCCGAAAATCCTCGGCAACGGCGGTAGTTTTTTCGTGAATCCGATGGTTTCCGTCGAGAAATACCGCGAATTAGCCGCGAAATACCCCGGAATGCCGCACTACGAAGTCGATGCCGAGCGCGTGAAAATTCCGGCTGGCTGGCTCATTGAACAATGCGGTTGGAAAGGACGCTCGCAAGGGCGCGTCGGCGTATATGAAAAGCAGGCGCTTGTGCTTGTGAATCTCGGTGGCGCGACAGGTCAGGAAATTCTCGACCTTTGTCGGCAGATTCAGCACGATGTGAAGCAGAAATTCGGCATTGAAATCAAGCCGGAGGTGAATGTTATTTGAGGAGATGGGGAGTAAGGAGTTGAGGAGTAAGAAGTGATGAAATTTACGTTTTTAGGCACAGGAACCTCGTCGGGCGTCCCCGTTTTGGGCTGTCAGTGTGAAGTTTGTCGGAGTAGCGACCCTCGCGACCGCCGTTTTCGTTGCGTGGGACTGTTGGAAAGCGACACGACGCGCCTGCTCATCGACTGCGGCCCCGACATTCGGATGCAACTGATGCCGTTGCCGTTTCGGAAAATCGACGGCGTGCTGCTCACCCACATCCACTACGACCACGTGGCCGGAATGGACGACCTGCGCGGTTTTTGCGTTTTTGGCGACATCAACGTCTATGCCAACCCCTCGACGGCTGCCGCCCTGCGCGTCACGATGCCATATTGCTTCACCGAAAAACTCTATCCGGGTGTTCCGCGTCTCAATTTGCACGCCGTCGAGCCCGGTCAGACCGAGAAAATTGGCGACATCGAGTGGCAGGCCATCGAGGTGATGCACGGAAAAATGCCGATTCTCGCCTATCGTTTCGGCGATTTCGCCTATATCACCGATATGAAATCGATTTCCGACGAGAGCCGAGCCCGTTTCGCAGGCGTGAAAACGCTCGTCGTCAATGCCCTGCGCTTCGAGCGCGAGCACCATTCCCACATGCTCGTCGATGATGCCATCGAATTTGCTCGCAGCGTCGGTGCCGAGCGCACGTTCCTCATCCATCTCACCCACAACATCGGCTTCCACGACGATGCCAACCGCCGCCTGCCTGACGACGTTCGTTTTGCTTACGATGGTTTGACGATTGAGGTTTGAAAATCAAAATTCGCGATTTTATCATCAAAAACGTCGTCTAAATGTTCAAAAAATCATAAATTCCGAAGAAACTCGCAGTCTTTTCGGAATTATTTCGTAATTTTGTCGGCTGAAAGCGGAAAAACCGCCTTTAAAACCCAATTCAAGGATAATAAAATCAAACTACAGTAATATGAAGAAGTTTTTTACAATGACAATGCTCTGCCTGATGTGCGCAATGACGGCAACGGCAGACGCGGTGTTCCCGAAGGTGAGCACCGACACACAAGAGTTTTGGTATTTCATCCAGATGCAGTGCGAAGGTGCTGTGCTGACCTCGCAAGGGGATGGCGCGAAGTTGCTCACCGCTGTGGCGGCTGCCAACAAGAAGCAGACGCAGCTCTGGAAGGTGACGACCGACGGTAGCCGCTATCGCCTCACGACGAAGGGAGGACAGGTGATGTACTACGAGGGCGACCGCTTCAAGACGGCTGCCAACCCGTCGGCAGGCTACAAGGCTTTCAAAATCGTGACGACGACGAACAGCGAGTACGAGGGCTTTGAAATCAATGTCGATCAACTCAATGTGGCGAATGCCTACCTGAACCAGTGGGGTGGTGCCGGTGCTGGAAAGGAACTGGGTTGTTGGTCGAAAGGCGACCCGAACAATCCGCTGAAATTCATTGCCGAGGCCGACATGAAATTCCCCGACTCGAAGCCTGCCGATGTGGCGGAAGTGAGCATTACGGGAACATCGACGTGGAAGCCGACGAACAAGCATACGCTGTGGTACACGAAGCCTGGAACGAATTGGATGACCTCGTCGCTGCCGATTGGTAACGGTCAGTTCGGTTGTACGATTCTCGGCGGTGTGCGTCGCGACGACATTCAATTCAACGACAAAACGCTGTGGAAAGGCCATCTGAACGGCATCGTGGGCAATGGTTCCTATGGTTCGTACCTGAATTTCGGACATCTTTATATTACGACCACCAACGCAGCCGCTTCGACCAACTATCGTCGTTGGCTCGACCTCGATGAGGCGAAGGCTGGCGTGGGCTACACCTCGGGCGGTGTGCAATACGAGCGCGAATACATTGCGTCCTATCCCGACGACGTGGTGGCTGTGCGCTACAAGGCTTCGCAGAGCGGAAAAATCAACACTTCGCTGATTCTTTTCAACCAAAATGGCGTGACACCTTCTTATAACATGGACGGCACGACGGGCGTGGGAACGTTCAGCGGCACCGTTTCGCGTAGCAGTTCGATTGGCTCGGTGCAACCCGAAAGTTACTATTGCCAGATGCGCGTGGTGACGAAAGGCGGAACCGTCTCGGCTTCGGCTGACGGCATCACCGTGACGGGTGCCGACGAAATGACCGTTTTCCTGCGTGGAATGACGAATTTCGACCCGAGCAACGACGAATACATCTACAATGCGGCACTTCTGCCCGCGAATGTCGAAAATTGCGTGAAAGCAGCGGCCAACAAGGGCTACGAGGCCATTGCCGAGGCCCACAAAGCCGACTACAAATCGCTTTACGACCGTTGCGAACTGACGCTCACGACAGCTTCGAACACGTCGCCGACTCCGACCCTCATCAGTGCCTTCGCCAGCAATCAGGCCAACAACCTGCTGCTCGAGGAAATGTACTTCGCCTATGGTCGCTACCTGCTCATCGCGAGCAGCCGTGGCGTGATGCTGCCCAACAACCTGCAAGGTATTTGGAACAACAGCAATACACCGCCATGGAACGCCGATATTCACTCGAACATCAACGTGCAGATGAACTACTGGCCCGCCGAGGTGACGAACCTGAGCGAACTCCACCTGCCGTACACCGAATACATCTATCGCGAGGCTTGCGAACGTCCGCAGTGGCGCAGAAATGCGAAAAACATCGCCGGACAGACGAAGGGCTGGACGCTGACGACCGAAAACAACATTTACGGCGCAGGCTCGAACTTTATGCAGAACTACACCGTGGCGAATGCGTGGTATTGTATGCACCTCTGGCAGCACTATCGCTACACGCTCGACACGAAATTCCTGCTCGAAAAGGCGTGGCCGACGATGAAAACGTGCTGCGAATACTGGTTGGAACGCCTCGTTTTGGCCAAAGACGGCACCTACGAGTGTCCGCGTGAGTGGTCGCCCGAGCACGGACCAGGCTCAGAGAACGCCACCGCCCATTCGCAACAACTCGTTTGGGACTTGTTCAACAGCACACTGTTGGCTTGGGACGAACTCGTCGCCAGCAACATCGACGGACTGCCCTCGAATGTCAATTCTTTCTTGACGAACCTCAGAAATAAGTTCGCGAAACTCGATAAAGGAACGGCGACCGAGGTTGTCGATGGTCTGACGCTGTTGCGCGAATGGAAATATACGTCGCAGGCCACGCAGGCTTACAAATCGCACCGCCATATGTCGCACCTGATGGGTGTCTATCCCGGCAACCAAATCGCCGAGGACATCGATCCCGTCATCTATGCAGCAGCACGGCAGTCGATTCTGACTCGTGGCTACGGTAGCACGGGTTGGTCGATGGGTTGGAAAATCAACCTGAACGCCCGAATCGCTAATCCCGAGGGTTGCCACACGATTATCACCAATGCCCTGAAACTCACGACGGGCGGCGGCGGTATCTATGAAAACCTCTGGGACGCCCATCCGCCCTTCCAAATCGACGGAAACTTCGGTGCTTGCGCAGGTATGGCCGAAATGCTGTTGCAAAGCCACACCGAGAAACTGATGATTCTGCCGGCTCTGCCTGCGGTTTGGAAAAATGGTGAGGTGCGTGGTCTGCGTGCCGTCGGCAATTTCGAGGTCGATATTACGTGGAAAGACGGCAAGGCCGAGAGCTTCAATATCATTTCCTACGCCGGTAAAAAGGCTGTTGTGAAGTATCCGAACATTGCCATCGCCTTCACGCTGACCGACGAAAGCGGCAATCCTGTAGAATTTGAAACCATTTCCAACGACGAAATCAGCTTCGCGACGACGGAGGGCTCGCGCTATTCCTTTCGCTACCTCTCCCCGCGCTACGACGATTTAGCCGATGGAAACTACTTCATCCGTCACGACACCGACGGTGGAAAACTCTATCTGCAACAGAAGTCGGAAACCACGCGCGACGTCGCTCTGACCAACGATTCCGAGGCCACTGGCGCGGTGTGGAAGGTGACGGGCTACAATGCCGCCGACTATCCGATGTACAATTCCATCAAGGCATGGGAAAAAGAGGGTCGGGTCTATTTTTTGGAGAACAAAGACTTCGGTTTTGGCATCAAAAACCGCTTCATTAAGTATAGCGTGGTGAATACTTCGTCGCTCCATCCGATTTATCTGAATAAGAAAACCGGACTTTACGCCATTCGCGCCACCAACTACGACAACACTTCCAGTTACAATCATTGTTGGTACGGCGTGAAACTCGGCGCGCCCGATGCCGAATCGTTTCCCGATGCCCAATATTGCTGGTTTCTCGAGCCGTGTAGCACAACGGGAATCGAGGTCGTAGAGCCTTTTTCCACAAATTTGAACCACAAAGTCTTCGACTTGCAGGGTCGCCCGACGATGGCACGCCAAAAAGGCATCTACATCAGCAACGGACGGAAAATCGTGGTGAAATAATCCCACAATTTTAACGGATTCAAACAAATACAATGATGAAAAAGGTGAAAATCAACGACGGAGGCGTAAAAAGACGACTCCTGCTGCTGTTGGCCATCATGCTGCCAGCAGCCCTCCGAGTGAGTGCCCAACGAATGGAAACCTTAACTTCGCCCGACGGAAATGTTCGCATCGAAGTGGCTGTCGGCGAACGGCTCACCTATAGCGCTTTCTATGGTAGCGAACCGATTCTGAAAGATTGTCCGCTCTCTCTTCAAATTGGCAAGGAAGTGTTTGGCACAAAACCCAAGTTGAAAAGCACCCAACGCATCAAAATTGATGAAACGATTCGGCCTGTTGTGCCTCTGAAATTCGCGGAAGTGCCCAACAAAGCCAACCAGTTGCGACTCACGTTCAAGGGTGGCATCACGGTTGATTTTCGAGCTTATGATAACGGCGTAGCCTACCGTTTCGGCATCAACAAAGGTAAAGGAAAAGTCGATGTCGTGGACGAAGGTGTGACGCTGAACCTGCCCGATGTTTTCACGGCTCACGTCTCGAAGACGAGCAGTTTCACTACGAACTATGAAAATCCATACACGCATGTTTCCACAGCCGACTACAAGGCCGGCGACGCGATGACCTATCTGCCCATCCTTCTCGAGAGTCCCAAGGGCACGCTGGTGCTCATCTCGGAAAGCGATGTGCGCGACTATCCCCACCTCTTCCTTGAGCCAACCGACGGCAACGGCTTCACATCGACCTTCCCGAAGTCGCCCGAAGCGTGGAAACCGCGTGGCGATCGCAGTTGGACCATCACGAAAGAGCACGATTTCATTGCTCGCACCGACGGTCAGCGCACGCTTCCTTGGCGTTTCGCCGTCATTGGCGACGATGCCACGATTGCCGAAAACCAGATGGAGGTCATTCTCGGTGGCAAATGCGAAATCGACGATACGTCATGGATCAAGCCCGGACAAGTCAACTGGGACTGGTGGAATCATTGGACCGTCTGGGGTGTGGACTTCGAGACGGGCATCAACAACGATACTTACAAGTACATCATCGACTGCGCATCGAAATACGGTGTGGAATATGTTTTGCTCGACGAAGGCTGGAACAAACGCGTCGAAGACCCTTTTACGACTCGCGACGAGATTGATGTCAAGGAATTGGTCGAGTATGGTGCGAAGAAGAATGTTGGCATCGTGCTTTGGCTGTCGTGGCTCACGGTGGAGCGCAACATGGACCTCATTCCGTACTATGCCAAGATGGGTGTGAAGGGTGTGAAGGTTGACTTCATGGACCACAGCGACCAGTGGATGGTGAATTTCTACGAACGAGTGGCTCGCGAATGTGCCAAAAACAAGCTTCTGATCGACTATCACGGCGCTTTCAAGCCTGCCGGATTGGAACAACGATTGCCCAACCTCATCAGCTACGAAGGTGTTCGCGGTCTTGAACAATGTGGCGGTTGCACGCCCGAAAACAGCATCTGGCTACCCTTCATTCGTAATGTCGTGGGTGCGATGGATTTCACCCCGGGAGCCATGCACAATGCCCAGCCAGAGGACAATCTCGGCACAGGCTCTCTTCCCATGGGAGCCGGTACGCGTGCCTATCAGATGGCTCTGTACGTCTGCTTCGAGAGCGGTTTGCAGATGCTGGCCGACAGTCCTTCGCGCTATCTCCGAGAAGACGAATGTACCCGTTACATCGCCTCCGTGCCCACGACTTGGGACGAGACCCGTGTTCTTGCTGCCAAAGCTGGCGACTATTATGTCGTGGCAAAGCGCAAGGGTGGCAAGTGGTTCATCGGTGCCATCACGGGCAAGAAAGCCCAGGATATTGACATCTCCCTCGATTTTCTCGGCAAAAACGGCCATCTCACCTACTTCCAAGATGGTCGGAACGCCCACCGCATCGCTGTCGATTACAAGCGTGCGGAACAAGACGTGACACCTCAAACCAAACTTCGTCTGCACCTCGTTCGCAATGGAGGCTGGTGTGGCGTGATTGAGTGATTCCCCCAAATCATTTAAATATGCCACAAGAACAATCCCATATCAGAGAGCGAGAGAGAACCAATTTGCGCGAACCACATCGTTATCAGGTTATCATTCACAATGATGACTTTACCACAATGGATTTCGTTGTCATGTTGCTCAAAGAAGTCTTTTTCCTTAGCGAAGAAAACGCCCTCGCCCTGATGTTGCAAGTGCATCATTCAAACAAGGCGGTTGTTGGCATCTACACCTACGATATTGCTGTGTCGAAAGCCCAAAAAGCCACGAATATGGCTCGTGAAAATGGCTATCCGTTGCGTATTACCGTTGAACCTGAAGACAATTAGTAATATGGCAGAGATCAAGCAAACAGAAAGAGCTTCACGCGTTCTGAACAATGCGTTGGGATGCTGTAAGGGCTATCGACATGAGTTTATCATGCCTGAGCATCTGCTTGCGGTGTTGATAGAAGATGACAACTTCAATGCCGCATTGAATATTTTTTATACTCCACAGGTACTGTCAGAACGTGTCGAAGCGTTCCTCAGTCAAGTCGATTCTATTCCAGAAAGCATTGAATATGAACCAGAAATATCCGCCCAGATGGGCCAAGTCATAGAATTCGCTGTGCAGGAAGTGGCGATGAGCAGTGCCGAGTCGATTGACATTCCGCATTTGGTTGGTGGTATCCTTCATTTGGAGGAATCGTGGGCAGCATTTCTCTTGAAGGATAGTCTTTATCATAAGGAACCAAATTTCATGAGTCAATTGATTAACTTCTATGAATTTGATGACCATTTGCAAAGTCCTAAAGAAAAAAAAGATGGCTCGGCAGCATGGAGAAAGTTGGTAACGTGCATGAATGAACATTATAAGAGGTATAATCCCCTTATTGGAAGAGAACTTGAACTAAAACGCACGATACAGGTGCTCTGTCGCCGAGATAAAAACAATCCGCTGCACGTCGGTGAGCCAGGTGTTGGAAAAACTGCCCTCGTATGGGGCTTGGCCAGACTGATAGAAGAAAACAATGTTCCCAAAAGGCTGAATGGAAGCAAGATATATCAGTTGGATATGGGTACTTTGTTGGCTGGCACTCAATATCGCGGTGACTTCGAGAATCGAATCAAACAAATCATGGATGGCATTCAAGAGGAAAGTGAGAACAACATCGTCTATATTGACGAAATTCACACGCTTGTAGGTGCAGGAGCAACGGGAGAGGGCGCCATGGACGCTTCTAATATGCTCAAACCCTATCTTGAATCAGGAAAGATACGATTCATTGGCTCTACGACCTACGAAGAATACAATCGCCATTTCTCCCGTTCCAAGGGACTCATACGGCGTTTTCAGCAAATTGACATACTTGAACCCTCTGTTGATGAGGCGAAAAATATCATTAGGCAGTTGAAACCACGTTATGAGGAGTTTCATGGAGTGGAGTATGCCGACGATGCAATTTCTTTCGCTGTTGAAGCAAGTGCCAAGCATATCAACGACCGTTTCCTGCCCGATAAGGCCATCGATCTCATCGACGAGGCTGGTGCTGCGATGGAAATCGATGACAATGTCAAGATGATCGGGAAAAAAGAAATTGCTGATGTCTTATCAAAGACCTGTAAGGTTGAAGCCCTGTCTGAAGCAGAAGATGAAGATTATCAACAATTAGAAAGTCTTGCCAATCGGATGCTTTCTCAGATTTACGGACAAGATGAAGCCATTCGTCAAGTGGTTGAGTCCGTGCAGATGTCACGGGCTGGACTTTTGGATGACAATAAGCCATTGGCATCTCTGCTGTTTGTCGGCCCTACGGGAGTGGGAAAGACCGAGGTGGCACGAGTGTTGGCAAAAGAATTGGGTATCGCACTGATACGTTTCGACATGAGTGAATATACAGAAAAGCATGCCGTTGCAAAACTGATAGGTTCACCTGCAGGATATGTAGGCTATGAAGATGGCGGCTTGCTGACAGATGCCATACGAAAGAATCCCAATTGTGTGTTGCTTCTTGATGAGATAGAGAAAGCACATCAGGATATCTACAACATTCTGCTTCAGGTGATGGACTATGCCAGACTAACGGACAATAAGGGACGACATGCCGATTTCAGAAATGTAGTGCTGATCATGACCTCAAATGCAGGAGCACAGTTTGCATCACAGGCTTCTGTCGGATTCAATGGTCATGTTAGTCGTGGCGATGCTATGATGAAACAGGTCAAAAAAACGTTCAAACCAGAATTCCTGAATCGATTGTCATGTGCTGTGGTCTTCCATGATATGGATCAGCCAATGGCCACTCTGATTCTGCAAAAGAAACTGAGGGAACTCGATGCGAAATTGGATGCCAAGAACGTGAAAATGACACTTTCCACCGACGCTTTCGATTATCTTTTGAAAGAAGGTTTCACGGCAGAATACGGAGCACGTGAGATGGATCGTGTCATCTCACAAAAACTGAAGCCATTGCTGATGCGGGAAATATTATTTGGAAGTCTGAAAAACGGCGGCAACATAACGATTGACCTGAAAAATGGCTGTTTATCGATTGGATGAAGAATTGTGGTTTCCAGACCCACATTCGGGAGAAGAAGACGGACTCGTTGCGATAGGCGGCGATTTGTCAGTAAATCGCCTGCTGTTAGCCTACAGCAACGGCTTTTTTCCGTGGTTTTCTTTCAGAAACCTGCGAGAACCGCATTGGTATTGCCCTTTAGACCGGTTCGTCATATTTCCCAAAGAGATACACATCAGTCATTCGATGAAGCAGTTGATGAACCAAAACAAGTACGTCGTGACGATGAACCAATATTTTGATGGCGTCATACGTGGTTGTGCCTCCGTGAATAATCGCCATCAGGAAAATGGCGCATGGCTTGGGCCGGATATAATAAAGGCATATACGGAACTGCATAGCCAAGGCTATGCCGCGAGTGTTGAAGTATGGGAACTCCAGCATATTTCACCCGTAAAAAAAGAAGTTAAACTCGTTGGAGGCTTATATGGAGTCGCCATCCGAAAAGCGTTCTTTGGAGAAAGTATGTTCTCATTAGTTCCCAATGCCTCCAAGTTGGCACTGATTTCTTTGGCAAAGTTTCTTGATAGCAAGGGCAGCCACTTTATTGATTGCCAATTTGAGACGCCTCACCTCAAATCGATGGGAGGTAGGCATATTTCCTATGATAAGTATATGGAAATGCTGAATAAGCAAGAGCTATGCTGAATGAAATCGGTCAGTGAGTCTCTCTGTACGCTACTATGTTTCCAATTCTACTCCAAAGTTACACGTTTTTCACGAAAAACGTGTAACTTGTACTCTTTTTATAGCTCATCCCAGCGAATAGAATATGATTCTAACAACTTTGTGGGTATTTGCAGTTCGGTAGAGGTTTTGCGCCAGTCTTTGATGGCTGAGCGAACCTCTTCTATAATCTCTGATGCTTCTTGGCGTTCAAGCATGTAGTTCTCACTTGCAGAGAGTAAGGCGTTGATGTCTGCCTTTTCTGTGTATGAGTCTATGAGCAAGCATTGATGTGACTTTGCTCCTGGATTGATGTCGTATGCAGGAGAGAGCGTCCAGCCTTTTGGAGTGAGCAGGAAACCATGATTGCGGAAGTGGTCATCTGTGTTGCCAAACATGATGTTGAATGCCACTCTACGATAAAGCTCCCTGAGATTCTGGCGCACATCGGTACATCCACGAAGAATGAAATCAACGATATCAAGATAGCCGTTACCTGTGCTGCTGCCAGCTCCATCGTCAAGACCAAGCAACGACATTGCAGAAGCAAAATGAATGCGACGGCCTTCTGCTGTTCTGTCGAAGCGTTCTGAAAGAAGCAGGTCATGGTCTTTTGAAATCTTGATGGTGCTCGTCTTTGCCACGTTGATGCCAGCCTTGGCTGCAAGCTGATGTGAGAAATGCTCTATAAGCTCAGTATTCTCCAAATCCTTTTTTGATGGGAACTTTGCTACATACAGTTTTCCGTCTGTATCAACCACGTTAGCCTTAGGACGAGCACCACCGAGCGAGGTTCCTGGGTCAATCAACTGGTCGAGCCAGCGTTGCTCTGGCAATTCATTGCGCTCCTCTGCCAACTCAATCTCATGGCACGCATCGCACAGGGCTCGAAGACTCTCGATAGGTGGAACAAGGAATTTCGCACTCGCGTTTATATAGCCATCGCTGTCTTCCTCTTTGTAACGTATGCCCCCCATACGGGTAAAGTCTTCGATGCCTATGAGGTAGTCGTAATTAGTGAGCATACGTTTCGGTCTGCCTTCCTGTTGAGCAATTAGCCGCTCTCTGCGGTCAAGCAACAAACGTCCCCAGCGATCGGGGAAAGAATCCTTGACGAATCCGAATACATTATCATCTCCACGAGGATGCTGCAATGAAGGAACATTCAGCAGGTCACCGCTCAGCAGGAGGCCACCATGCTGTTTCAGCCACTGGCGCGAATACTCAAAGACAAAATGGTCCTTGCCACGAACATGTTCGTGGCCTAAAGTTCCAATCTCTTCGGGGGAGGTTAGGAAGTCAAAATCAGCGTAAACTATAATTCTCTTCATCGTCTCAATAATTCAGCATCCTGAAGCTGTCTGCCAAGAGCGTCGTCGGCAGCCAACAGGGTGATATCCTTTTCCAGATTAAGTGCAAATAGCACACGTGCATAGATACCCATGGAGACCGTTGGGTCGCCATGTTCTACCTTTGAGACAGTCAGACGTGTCACAGTAGCTCTGTCTGCAATGTCCTGCATAGACAAATGCCTGCGCTTGCGGGCCAACATGATTTGCTCGCCCATAATCTTCAGGTTCTGGCTTAATGCCCTTGGCATCGTCTTGCCAAATGTGTTCTTTCCCATAATTGTATCTTATTGGGTGCAAAGGTAAATAAAAATGTTTAATATAACAAACATTTTGAGAAATATTTGTGTCTTAACACTTGTTTTTGGTTCTTTTGGACCGAAAATGACATTCCATGAGTCAATTTGGTGAGGTTTTTCCTGTTTTTACCTTCGGTTATTTGTTAAAAGAGCAAATATTTTTGTTTCGATGCTCATATTTTTAGCAAAACTTGATATTTTCTTCTAAAAAATCGTTATCTTTGTACCCAATATATAATAATGTGTAACTTTTTACAAACGATAAAGAAAACAATATATAATGGCAAAGAAAGTAATAAAAGAAAAGGCAATAGAGGAAGCGTTATGGGAATCAGCCAATAAGCTACGTGGTTCTGTGGAACCATCGGAGTATAAGCATGTGGTACTGAGTCTTATCTTCCTGAAATATGCACACGACCGTTTTACGGAGCGACGCAATGAATTGGTGGCAGAAGGCAAGGAGGCTTTTGCCGACAATCCTGTGTTCTATAATGCTAAGAACGTCTTTTATCTGGAGCCTGAAAGCCGTTGGGATTATCTGATTGAGAATGCCAAGCAGAATGACATTGCCATCAAGATAGACAAGGCATTGGCTAAAGTTGAGGAAAGTAACCCCTCATTGAAAGGTGCCCTGCCCAGCAACTACTATGCAGGTCTTTCACTTGACCGCACGAAACTTGCAGCACTTCTTGACGAAATCAACAAGATAGACACCCTGAAAGATCCAGAGAACGACCTAATAGGCCGTGTATATGAGTACTTCTTGGGAAAGTTTGCCATTGCTGAGGGAAAGGGAAAAGGAGAATACTACACGCCTAAGACCATCGTCAACCTTATTGCCGAGATGATAGAACCCTATCGCGGGAAGATATATGACCCCTGTTGTGGTTCAGGCGGTATGTTCGTCCAAAGCATGAAGTTCATCGAAGCCCATCACGGTAATAAGCGCGACATCTCCGTTTATGGACAGGAATATACCAACACCACCTATAAACTGGCGAAGATGAACCTCGCCATTCGCGGCATTGCCTGCAACTTAGGTGAGATGGCTGCCGATACGTTCCACAACGATCAGCACAAAGACTTGAAGGCAGACTTTATCATGGCCAATCCTCCTTTTAACCAAAAGGCTTGGCGTGCTGAGAACGAACTGAAGGACGACCCACGATGGGCAGGCTACGACGTGCCGCCTACAAGCAATGCCAACTATGGTTGGATTCTGAACATCGTCTCTAAACTCTCTGCCAATGGTACGGCTGGTTTTCTTCTTGCCAATGGAGCTTTGAGCGGCGACGGCACAGAATTGGAAATACGCAAGCAACTGCTTCAGAACCATTTGGTAGAGGCCATAGTAATTCTTCCGCGAAACATGTTTTATTCCACGGACATCAGCGTGACGCTGTGGATTCTGAACAACAACAAGAAAGCCCGTACGGTAGAGCAGAATGGCAAGATGGTTCGCTATCGCAATCGTGAGGACGAGGTGCTGTTCATCGACCTGCGCCAATGGGGAGAGCCGTTCGAGAAGAAATACATCCAGTTCTCTACGGAACAGATACAACAGATAGCAGAGAACTTCCATAACTGGCAGCGTGAAGGCTACGAACAAACCTATCACGATGAACCAGAATATTGCTATTCAGCCACACTCGACGAGATTGAGAAGAAAGGTTGGAGCCTCGTGCCCAGCAAATACATCGAGTTCCGCAACCGTGATGAACAGATTGACTTCGATACTAAGATGCGACAACTGCAAACGGAAATGCGCGACCTTCTGCAACAGGAAGAGGCGAGCAACAAAGAACTGAAATCACTCTTTGAGAAGTTAGGCTATAATATAGAGAAATAAAAAATTAGGGGAAATTCCCCCAAAATTTCCCCTAATTTCCTCTATTTCTTATTTTGAAGTTTTTTTATTAATTCTTCGAACTGGTCTGATTTAATATATCCTATAGCTCTTTTGTTCAAATTTGTTGGACTTAAGTAACCCATTTCCACCAAGTTCTGTAAATCAGTTCTTGCTGATTTTGGTGAAATGTCAAATTGTGTCGCTAATTCTTTGGGTGTAAACAATGTTCGTTTACTTTCCGATATCGTTCTAAGGACATATCTTTGACGTTCATTGATGTTCGCTATTCCTATATACCGATGTATGTTTTGTTGTTCATCTATCTTGCGTTGAAGATATTTCTTAAGTTCCTCAAAAGCTTTTTTCATTACATCCAAATGATACTGAATAAAGTACGATAAATCGTTGTCATCATTCTCTGTATATTGGTATGCCTTTTCGTATGCTTTTTTATTTGTATAAATGATTCTTGATATAGAAAGATATTCTGTCAGCCAGTACCCTTTTTTTATCATATACCAATAGAATAATGACCTTGCAGTTCTTCCGTTTCCGTCGGCAAAGGGATGGATGTAAGCCAAGATGAAGTGAATGATGATGGCCTTAATGATGGGATGAATAAAATTATCATGACTATCGCTATTTGCAAAATCGCACAAATCATTTATCATCTCGTCAATTTCGGTATATGAAGGAGGCGTGTGAGCGACAAATCCCGTAATGCCGTCTACTACAAAAATATCATCATTTTTGCGGAAAACACCCTCGTCTTTTGAATTATCCAGGGTTTTGCTTGATATAGAACGATGAATGTCAAGTAGGCCATCTACAGAAAAATTCTCTTTTGAACCTTTAGAAATTCTGTTGATGGTCTCATAGTTATTCGCAATCATCTGCTGGCTTTTGTTCGTAGGCTTCAATTGCTTACGAAGCATATCTTTTGCAATTCTCCGTGTTGTAGAAGCTCCTTCCATTTGGCTGGAAGCAATAGCCTCTTCCATGATGGAACTAACCAAATAATAATTCTTGTCTGTAGTAGGAATAATACTTTGAGTACCAAGACTTCCTCCAAAATTCATGTCGAAGTCATGAAGTAAGGCAAGCATATTCTTTGTGATAGTAAAATGAAAAATGTATTTCCCAAACTTTATATCTTGGGCATTCAGAGTGCGTTGAATCTTCACGGCTTGCCACAAAACCTGTTTGTCTATACCTTTTGGAGCAATGTATTTCACTTTGTCCCAATAGAGGTATTCGCTGCTAATCTTCTGAAATATCGGCTGCATCTCTTGGGCAGTGAGCATTTGAATGGCTTCTAACTGCTTCTGTGGATTTAAAGAGGGAGTTGGTTCTACTTTCATTTTTTTATCTTTTTTCGTTGCAAAGATACAATAAATATTTTAAATTAAGGGAAATTCCCCCAAAATTTCCCATTTTTTCCCATCTTTTTTTTCATGATTACTAAAAAAATGATTATCTTTGTAGCCAAATAGTAATAAATGAGATGACATACCAACGTTTAGGCGACTATATCAGAGAGGTGAATGTTCGTAATCGGGAGTTGAAGGTTACAAACTTGCTGGGTGTGAGCATATCGAAGGAGTTTATGCCTTCGATTGCTAATACCATTGGCACTGATATGTCAACTTACAAAATTGTGGAGAGAGGGCAGTTTGCTTACGGTCCTGTCACTTCACGCAACGGCGATAAGGTGTCTATTGCTTTACTCGATGGATACGATGATGCTATCATTTCTCAAGCATATACAGTTTTTGAGGTTATTGACCACGAACAACTATTGCCAGAATATTTGATGATGTGGTTCCGTCGTCCAGAGTTTGACCGTTATGCGCGTTTCCATTCACATGGAAGTGCTCGTGAGATATTCGATTGGGACGAACTTTGTGATGTTATGCTCCCCATCCCCTTTATCACTCGCCAGCGTGAAATCGTATCAGAATACGAAACGCTGACCAACCGCATCCGTCTCAACAATCAAATGATTCAGCACCTCGAAACCACTGCCCAAGCCCTCTACCGCAAAACCTTCGTCGATAACATCGACAAAGAAAACCTCCCCGAAGGCTGGAGAATGGGAACATTGGGAGAAGTGGTGGAATGTTACGATAGCAAGCGGCGACCTGTGGCAGGATATGATAGGGACAAAATGGATCCATCGAAGAAAATATATCCGTACTATGGTGCAGCAGCACTAATGGATTATGTTGATGACTATATTTTCGATGGCGATTATATATTATTGGGAGAGGATGGTACGGTTATCAACGAAGACAACACCCCTGTGGTGCAATACGTGAGAGGTAAGTTTTGGGTCAATAATCATGCCCATATATTAAAAGGCAAAAATGGATTTGACGAGAACTTGCTCTATTTAATGTTGAGTAAAGCAGACGTACATGAACTTGTGACGGGGGGAGTACAAGCAAAAATCAATCAAGAAAATTTGATGAAAATACCTGTAACGATACCCCAACAAGGTATTTTAGAAAACGCCAAAGAACAAGTGGCATCAATTTTCCGTGAAATATATATAAAGCAACAAGAAAACGAAAAATTAACAGAATTACAATCTTTGCTTTTGGCAAAGATGGGGCAATAAAATATAATGATATGGCAAAAAAATATATAGAACCACAAATAAACTTGACAAGTTATACTTGTCCTCATTGCAATACAATATCATTAGTGGAAAAGGCTACTCATCGTTTTAATAGCGATGTGCATGGTGGTCGAATGGGAGGCATAGAAATTCAAAATATTTTAACAATACATAGGTGTCAATGTTGTGGAAAGAAAATTATATGGATTGATGATAACTATGTTTATCCTGATATTGTTGCAGAAGAAGCGAATCCTGACATGCCTGAATCTGTTAGACAATTATATAACGAAGCAGGACTTATATACAACAAATCTCCACGAGCTGCATGTGCATTATTACGTCTTGCAATAGATAGATTGTGTAATGAACTTGGAGAAACAGACAGGGATATAAATAAGAATATAGGAGCTCTTGTAAAAAAAGGGCTTCCTCAGTTTGTGCAACAAGCTTTGGATGTTGTTCGCGTGATAGGAAACAAAGCTGTTCATCCTGGACAAATTTCTTTTGATGTAGATGATAAAGGAACTGCAACAATGCTCATGCATTTACTTAATATCATTGTAGAAAGAATGATAACGGAACCAAATGAAATAAACTCATTATATCAAGGGCTACCAGAATCAGTTAAAGAGTCAATAGAGAAAAGAGATAAATAAATGCAAAAGATATGGATACAACAGTTATCATCATTATGATTATTTGTGCAACGATTATTGCTCTCGTTGCGATTATTTGTGACTTTCTTTTTGAGAGGAAATCAACAGATGCTTCTGAGTGTTTAATGTCAAAGAAGATTATTAAGGTTCACCGGAACTATATTGCTGGTTTTTTGGGATTTGCAATTATTATGCTTCTAACTTCACAATACGGAGGGCCTGATAATGCAATTTTTAACTATCTATCGTTCGGATCTACAATTACCTCGTTGGTCCTATCCATTCTTGCCATATTTGTAACCGTGCAATCCAGTTCTGATTTGTATAAGCAGTTTACAAGGATTGATAATGCAACGGATACTATAAAGAATGTGTCAAGTCAAATTGATGACACACTAGAGAATCTAAAAGATGCAGAAAAAAGTTTGCAGAATACTTCCCGTAATATATCCCAACAACTTAATATTATTGTGGACCAGATTGATGAAAGGGTAAAAACCAGAATGAAAGAAACCGAGGGTAATATCTATAAGCAATTTGCAGAATCGATGAATGTTAATAACGATGAACAAGATCAAAAAATACAGCAAGATTTAAAAAACATAGAAAAAGTAAAGGGATTTTTTTTCTCTATGACCTCTGCAAATGGACTGTTAGCAATTTATGCATGTTCGTTGTCAAAAGAAAAAAATAGAATTTTTGAATTGACTAACTTATTTAAAGGGAACGAAGCATATACTTTTGGCTTTCTTATTGCAGCAATTTCTACAGGTTTAGTTCACTTTACAAATGATGATATGAATAACCAAATTACTTGTCATGACACTATTTTTTCTAGTACTGAGACATTGGAGATAATCAAAAACAGGTTGAAACAGCAACAACTAGGTTCTGAGTATTTAGATAGGCTAAATGGTATACATGCTTTTTTCGATTTGTCACCTTTAAAAGTTACCATTGAATAAGATATGAACAAGTTAGGCAAGATGATAAGAATAACCGATTTAAGGTCGGTATGGCCTCATGAGGCAAATGATTTCACAAAGTGGTTAGCGCAGGAAGAGAATCTTGCGCTGCTGGGTGATGCGATAGATATTGAGTTGGAACTTGAAGAAAGAGAATCATCTGTTGGTAGTTTCAATGTGGATATCTTCGCTAAAGAAGTGGGGACTAATCGTCGTGTGATTATAGAGAATCAGCTTGAAGATACTAACCACGACCATCTTGGTAAACTTATTACTTACGCTTCTGGCAAAGGGGCAGAAGTGATTATTTGGGTGGTGAAGCGAGCACGTGACGAACATCGCCAAGCAATAGAATGGCTGAACCAGCATACAGACAGTAACATTGGTTTCTTCCTGTTGGAAATAGAGTTATGGCAGATTGGTGACTCAGAAAAGGCACCACGCTTCAACATCGTGGAGAAACCCAATGATTGGACAAAGACGATGAAGTCTATTGAAGGACTATCCAATACCGATTTGCTGAAACTTGAATTTTGGACAGGTTTTAATGATGCGATGAATAATAATGATGTCTTCAAACATCACTTCCGTTCGCGAAAAGCATCACCACAGCATTGGTATGATTTGAGTATCGGTAGTTCTGCCTATCATGTAGGTCTTACTATCAACACCCAAAAGCAAAACATTGGTTCAGAGATTTACATCAATGATGACAAAGAATTGTTCGAGCGTTTCAAGATGCATAAAGATGAAATCTCAACAATGCTGAATAGTGAGGTGGAATGGCGCGAGGCGAAGAAAGCATGTCGCATATTCATTACTACCAATATCAATCCTAAGAAACGAGAGTATTGGGCAAAAGCCTACAATTGGTTCTTAGAAAAAGCTATCGTATTTAAGGATATTGCATCCAAATTTGACAGATAACACATAAATCTATGTCACACTTTAACGAACATACGCTGGAAATGGCCATCATGGAACTGTTTGAGCAACAGGGCTACAGTTACATGAATGGCGAGACTATCCACAAGGAGCAGACAGAGGTGCTGCTGCGTGATGACTTGCGGATGTATTTGATGGACAGATATGCCCAAGAGGGAATCACACCCTTGGAGGTGGAGCGAGTCATGGCGAAGCTGACGGCAGACAATGGTGCTCCACTCTACGAGCAGAACGCACAGACGTATCGGCTGATGACGGAGGGTTTTGCCGTCAAGCGTGAGGATGCCTCGTTGCCAGACTTGTTCGTGGAAGTGATAGACTTTAAGGATGTTGACAGGAATATCTTCAAGATTGTCAACCAACTGGAGATAAAGGGCTTGGAACGACGTATTCCTGATGGCATCGTCTATGTGAACGGTCTGCCCGTAGTGGTACTGGAATTCAAGAGTGCCGTGAAGGAGGACACCACCATCATGAATGCCTACACGCAGTTGACGGTGCGCTATCGCAGGGACATTCCTGAATTGTTCCGCTATAACGCTTTTGTGGTCATCAGCGATGGTGTGAACAATAAATATGGTACGCTATTCACACCTTACGAGTTCTTCTATGCCTGGCGCAAGGTGGAACGGACAGATAAGGCAAACGACGGTATCGACTCCCTGCATACGATGATGGAGGGATTGTTCCGTAAAGAGAGACTGCTGAGTGTGATGAAGGACTTCGTGTTTTTCCCTGACACCTCAAAGAGTGAAAGGAAAATTGTATGTCGCTATCCGCAGTTCTTCGCCACACACAGGCTTTACGAAAATATCTTGGAGCACTCGCACATCAACCTGCACGGTGACGGAAAGGGCGGCACATACTTCGGCGCCACAGGCTGTGGAAAGAGTCTCACGATGCTGTTTCTTACTCGTATGTTAATGCGTAGTCGCCATTTGGCAAGTCCTACTATTGTTCTGATTACCGACCGCACGGACTTGGATGACCAGTTATCTGCACAATTCGTGAATGCCAAGCAGTTTATTGGCGATGAAACAGTCATCAATGTGGAAACGCGCAAGGAACTGGGCGAACTGCTGAGAGGACGAAAGAGCGGTGGCGTGTTCCTAACGACCATACAAAAGTTCAGTGAGGACATCAACCTATTATCCGACCGTGCCAATATCATCTGTATATCTGACGAAGCCCATCGTTCGCAGACAAATGTGGAACAGAATGTAACCATTACTGATAAGGGTGTGAAGCGTAGTTACGGCTTTGCCAAGTATCTGCACGACTCGTTGCCTAATGCCACATACGTGGGCTTCACTGGAACGCCCATTGATGCCACGATAGATGTTTTTGGCGATGTGGTGGATAGCTACACCATGACAGAATCGGTTGCAGACGGCATCACTCGTCGCATCGTATATGAAGGAAGAGCAGCCAAGGTATTTGCCGACCACAAACAACTGGAGGCGATAGAGGCATACTATAAGCAATGTGAAGAACAGGGTGCCAATGAATACCAGATAGAGGAAAGCAAGAAGGCGGTGACGCAGATGAACAAGATTCTGGGTGATCCGAACCGTTTGGCTGTGGTGGCAAAGGATTTCATTGAGCATTACGAAAAGCGAATAGAAGAAGGAAGTACCGTTTGCGGTAAGGCCATGTTCGTATGCTCCAGCCGTGAAATAGCCTACGACCTGTATAAACAGATTATTGCCTTGCGCCCCGAATGGGAAGAGAAGATTGGCGCAGAAGACCAAGCACCCGTAGAGCGTATCCGATTGGTGATGACTCGTGAGAAGGACGATGACCCGAAACTTCGCGAACTGATTGGTTCGGACGAAGACAGAAAAGCACTCGACGTGCTGTTTAAGAATCCTGAATCGAACTTCAAGATTGCTATCGTTGTGTCGATGTGGATTACAGGCTTCGACGTGCCTTGTCTCGACACAATGTATATAGACAAGCCTTTACAGAAACACACGTTAGTACAGACCATTTCGAGGGTGAACCGCGTGTTTGAAGGTAAGGATAAAGGACTGGTAGTTGACTACATCGGCATCAAAAGCAATATGAACAATGCGCTGAAACAGTATGCTGGTGCTGATGATATGGGTGACAACGTGGAAACCATCGAACAGAGTGTGACGATGGTAAAAGACGAGTTGGATATCCTACGCAGGATGTTCCATACCTTCGATTACAGCAAGTTCTCAACGGGCACACCGCTGGAACAGTTGGAATGCCTAAAACATGGAGCAGAGTTTGTACAGGCTACGGAGAAAACGCAAAACCTGTTTATGGGGCACGCCAAGAAACTGAAGTCTGCTTTCAACCTCTGTTCTAATCATGAGGCAATCAGTGATAAGGATCGTGAGGACATCCATTTCTTTACAGGTGTGAGGTCTATCATCTACAAACTGACAAAAGGTGATGCTCCCGATGCCTCACAGATGAATCGCAAGGTGAGCCAAATGATAGCGGAAGCCTTGCAGTCGGACGGAGTGGAAGAGGTAGCTCAGGTAAATGCAAATACAAAGGACTTGGACTTGCTGAGTGAAGACTATATGACGAGGCTGGAGAAACTGAAGCTGCCTAATACGAAGGTGAAACTGATGGAGAAACTGCTTCGGACTGTCATCACCGACTTCAAGAAAGTCAATAAGATGAAGGGCGTCGATTTCACCAAGCGTCTGAATGCGTTAGTACAGCGATATAACGATCGTAGTGATAATGCCATCTTCGCAGAAGAGGTGCTCAATGAGGTTGCCAAGCAGATGGCAGAACTGCTGAAAGAGGTAAACAAAGAAAAGAAGTCGTTCAAAGATTTAGGAATTACATACGAGGAAAAGGCTTTCTATGATATACTGAAAGAGATTGCTCATAAGTTCGGTTTTGAATATCCAGAAGACAAATTGCTGACATTGGCAGCTGCTGTGAAGAAGATGGTGGATGACAAGTCGAAATATACCGATTGGGCAAACCGTTCTGACATCAAAGCGGAACTGCAGATGGACTTGATTCTGATATTGGCAGAGCATGGCTATCCTCCAGTTCCGCAGGACGAAGTATTCAAGGAAATCTTTGAGCAAGCTGAGAACTTCAAGAAATATGAGCAGGCAGATGAAAATGAAACGGGAAAAACAGCTCCAGTCATTTCTATGTATCCTCAATTTGAGGAAGAAGAAGGAATGATGATGGCAGCAGAACCATTTGAGTGAAAGGGGACTCCCGTATTTATTGAACCCTGATCTAGGCTTACTCTTGAGTATGCTATGAAGAAACAGTCCAACATCGACGTGACGAAATGAAAAACCATATCCTTGAAATGTATGGCTTGCCCTTGCTTCGTCTGTCAACGACTGGTAGTGGAGAAAAGGACAAGATAATAAGAGTTTTAAAAGATCATATTCTGCATGCTACTTCTGTCAGAATTCACAAAAATTGCGAAGATGGAGAACAAATACTATAAAACTGGCGTTTTTCTATAGTATCGCTTTAGTTTGGAGCATATTCTCCAACCATTATATATCACATTCCACGCAGAATCTACTTTCCCACGCAGAAATGTGTAAAGATGTTTCCTAAAACTTCGTGGGTGGTGATTTGGCCGCCGGTGATGTCGGAGAGGGTGTCGAGGGTGAGGCGGAGGTCTTCGGCGAGAAGGTCGCCGCTGAGTTCCATCGTCATGCCGTCAAGGACGCGCTGCAAATGTTCGTGGGCACGGGTGAGGGCATCGTAATGGCGGGCGGAGGAAATGATGACGTCGTTCTCGGTGATGGAGGGGATGTTGGCGGCTTCGAAGATGGCGGTTTCGAGTGCTTCGATTCCTTCGCCGGTCTTGGCGGAAATGTTTAATAGTTGAGAGTTGAGAGTTGAGAGTTGAGAGTTGAAATTTGAACGATTTTTGTTGGAATTTTGTGGTTCTAAATCAATCTTATTGTGTATGATAACCAATGTTTTATCTTTTATTTGTTCAAGAATTTCTTGAAGTTCTGATTCGGACGGTTCTTGGTCAATCACCCAAAGGACAATCTGGGCTTTTTCGATGGCGGCATAGGTGCGCTCGATACCAATTTTTTCGACGGTGTCGGTGGTCTCCCGAAGTCCGGCAGTGTCGATAAATCGGAAGGTGATTCCATTGATGTCGATGGTGTCCTCAATGGTGTCACGAGTGGTGCCGTGAATGTCGCTGACGATGGCACGGTCATCGCGCAAAAGTTGGTTGAGCAGGGTTGATTTTCCGACGTTGGTCTTGCCCACAATCGCAACAGGAATGCCGTTTTTCAAGGCTTGTCCCACTTCGAAACTTTTGGCAAGGTTTGTTGTTTTGTTGTCAATATTTTTCGCAAGTTCCAACAATTCGCTTCGGTCGGCAAATTCAAGGTCTTCGTGGTCGGAAAAATCGAGTTCGAGTTCCAACAGCGAGGTCAGTTTTAGCAATTCCTCGCGCAAAATGCCCAACTCCGATGAGATACCGCCACGCAGTTGCGAGAGTGCCATCTGGTGGGTCGCTTTGTTCGTCGAGGCAATCAAGTCGGCGACCGCCTCGGCCTGACTCAAGTCCATTTTGCCGTTGAGGAAGGCTCGTTGCGTAAATTCGCCTGGGTTTGCCATCCGACAGCCCTGTTGCACAAGCAATTCAAGCACTTTGTTGAGGATGTAGCGTGAACCGTGACACGATATTTCGACCGAATCCTCGCCTGTATATGAGTGGGGTGCACGAAAAACGCTGACCAGCACCTCATCAATGGTCTCCCCTGACGAAACAATATGCCCATAATGAATCGTGTTCGGCTCTGCTTTCGTCAAATCCGAAGAGAAAATCGACGAGGCGATTTCGATGGCCTGTTCGCCCGAAACGCGGATGATTCCGATGGCACCACCCATTGCCGTGGCTGGGGCGCAAATCGTGTCGTTTATCATGGGATGCTTTTTAATGCGTTAGAAAGCGCCTGCAAATCCGCCTCGGTCGTCGCCCAACTGGTGACAAAACGGCAGAGGGTTCGTTCGTTGTCGATGGGTTCCCATGTTTCAAATAGGACTTTCGACATGAGTTCTTGCAGTTGGTCGTTGCGAAGAACGACGAACTGCTGATTGGTGGGCGAATCCTTGACTTCGAGGCCTGCGTCGGCGAAAATTTGGCGCATTTTCATCGCCATATCGATAGCGTGACGGGCGATTTTCAAGTAAAGTCCGTCGGTGAACAGGGCATCGAACTGTACGCCGGCGAGTCGGCTCTTGGCCAAGAGTGCGCCGTGCCGTTTCACCATCGTGAAGAAGCCGCGAGGGGCATTTTTTCGGGGGAAAACGACGGCTTCGCCACAGAGTGCACCGACTTTCGTGCCGCCAATGTAAAACGCGTCGCAATGGTGGGCAAGCCACGGCAAATCGAGGTCGCAAGTGGTGGCAGCGAGTCCGTAGCCGAGCCGTGCGCCGTCGATGAACAGTGGAATGTCGAATTTCTGGCAGACAGCGTGGATTTCCTCGATTTCGCGAGCCTGATAAATCGTGCCGAGTTCGCTGGGGAAAGTGATATAAACCATCCCTGGGAAGGCCATGTGCTCCCAGGTCGGGTCGGCGTGGAAGCGTTCGAGATAGTCGCGAAGGTCGCTGGCGAGCATTTTTCCTTCGTGCGACGGCAGCGCGATGACCTTATGGCCGTTGGCCTCGACCGCACCCGACTCATGCACGTTGATGTGGCCTGTTTCGACCGCCACCACCGCGCCGTAAGAGGGCAGCATCGCGTCGATGACGGTGGCGTTGGCCTGTGTGCCGCCGACGAGGAAGAAAATGTCGGCTTCGGGACACTGACAGGTTTCGCGAATCTTTTTACGCGCCGACTCGCTCCACTCGTCAAAGCCATAGGAAGCACTCGGCGAGGTGTTCGTCTCCATCAATCGCCGCAGCACTTCGGGATGCGCGCCGTTGTTGTAGTCGCTTTCAAAAGTAACCATGGAAACAATTTTCAATTTACAGGTTAAATCCTATCGAGCACCATTTTGATGAGCGTGTCAAGCGATTTTTTGTAATCGGTATTCATTTCCTTGGCATAGCGGTTGGCGATGACCATGCAGCAGGTCATGGCGCGATGGCCGAGCAGCGAGGCAAGACCAGCCAAAGCCGACGATTCCATCTCGAAATTGCAAACTTTCAGGCCGTCATACTCAAAAGTATGGGCTTTCTCGTTTTGTTGCGGATCGGCGACCGAAGCGCGCAGTTCACGGCCTTGCGGACCATAGAAACCGCCGCATGAAATGGTGTAGCCGCGCACCATGTCGTCTTTCGCAATCTGGTCGATGAGGTCGGCATCAGCCACAGCCACGTAGGGCGTACCCTTGACGGAATCCCATTCCATGTGGCGCTTGAAGGCTTCTTCGAGTTCGAGGTCGCAAACGTCGTTGCGTCCAGCGTAGAAATTGAGCAGTCCGTCGAAGCCGATGCTCTTCACCGAGGCCACGAAACTGCCCATCGGCGTGAAGGGTTGGATGCCGCCGCACGTGCCGATTCTGACACAGGTCAGCGTGCGATGTTCGGGTTTCTCGGTGCGCGTCTCGTAGTCGATGTTGGCGAGTGTGTCGAGTTCGTTCATCACGATGTCGATGTTGTCACAGCCGATTCCGTGCGACTGCACGGTGATGCGCTTGCCCTTGTAGGTGCCAGTGATGGTGTGGAATTCACGACTGGAAACATCACATTCAATCGAGTCGAAATGGGATGCAACAGTATCGACACGGGCAGGGTCGCCCACGAGAATCACTTTGTCGGCGAGGTTTTCGGGCTTCAGATGCAAGTGGAAGCACGAGCCGTCGGCATTGATAATCAGTTCTGAATCGGGAAAATGTCTCATATTTCTTAATTTTTGATTTTAATTCTTGATTTTTAATTCAATATATCGGATTTCCTTGCCGAGTTGCCGCAGTTGCGCTTGGTTTTCGACAAGTTGATGCTCCAGTCGAAGCATTGTTTCGCGCATCTGACGCTGTTCGCGGGCAGAAGCCTTGGCAAATTTGTCGCGCTGAAGCGAGAGCGTGCGCTCGTCGGTGTCGATGGATGCCGCCAATGCCGCGTATTTCTGGTATAGTTCACGCGACTGAGGCGAACGGAACTCGCTCGTGCTGCGGTAAATGGTGTTGTCGTCGATGACGAAAGCGATGTTTTTCGATGCCGTCTGACTCGATTGCTGCCCGAGCACGGTCTGATAGCGTTTCAGCGCTTCGTTTCGGTTGCCGAAAGGCCACGTATCGTCGATGCTGACGAGGTTGGCATAGCGTCGGAGCAGGTCGTTCGACAGGTCTTCGCTCTCGAAACTGACACGTGGCGACGTCGGCACGAAAATGTAGATGCAAACTTTGTCGTCGGGCTGATAGCGGTCGCTGACGAGGTAGCCGAGTTCGTTCACCTCGTCGATGGCCACGAAATAGTCGTTGGCGGTCGAGTTGAAGGGCAGGCCGTAGTTCTCGGGGCGATAGAAAACGCCTTTGTCAGAGTCGTAGAGCGTCATAAAAATGTCGTATCCGCCGATGCTGTGTTCGCCCTTGGCCGAGAAAAATAGCGTGATGCCGTCGGACAGCAAAAACGGGAAGTTGGGCGACTGGTAGTCGGGGCCGAACTCCGTCAGTTCACGCGGTTTGCTCCAGTTGTTGCCGAGTCGGTCGATCGAATAGAGGCGCGTGGCGAGCGTGTCGCCGTCGGCATAGTAGCAGCGGTCGCCGAACTCGTTTTGAAACACGCCGAGCGACACCTGCGCAGGTCGATCGAAAAATTGCTCGTAGGTGCTGATTCTACCCGCCTCCTTGCTGAGCGGAATCTGGCTGAGAAAGGCCTGTTTGTCGACAACCACGCTGTCGATGAACATCACTTTCGCCGTTGCCGGCAGCATCGCCTTATAGAGCCGTTGGGCAGGTGTTTCCTCGACCACGACGGGCTTTGGCGTCGCCGTTTTCTTCGTCGATTTCCGTTTCTGCGCTGTTGCCGGGGCGAAAAATGCCATTGCCAACAGCAAAACGATGATTTTTTTTGTCTTCATTCTCGGAAATATTGTTTTTGAGTCGGAATTATTATTTTTATGAATTGAAAATGTTGTTTTGAAAAAACAAAGGTACGGTTTTTTGTTGAAAACCGCACCAGAAAAAAGAGAATTTAAATGTTTTTAATATTCGTCGTGTTTGGAAAACGCGCGAATTTTAGGAATGTTGCGTCATTTTCATCACGTCGTCGAGGGTGAATTTGCCCGAAAAGACGATGACGGTCACTTCGTCGCTTTCTTCCGTCAGCATAACGACGACTGACTGTTGCTTGCCTTCGCGGTGGTAGATGCGCACTTTCTCGCCGTCTTCGTCCACCTGCATCAGCAACTCGTACTTGCCTTGTTTGATGATGTTTTGCGTGTCGGTTTTCAGTCGGGCAGAGGCGGCCTTGTCCTCGGAAGAGATAATCTGAATGCCGCTGAGTTTGCCCATAATGCTTTTGGTGTTCATACCCGGTAGAGATGGGGTCGCCACTTTTCCGGCCATACTCAGCATAAACTTGGAAATATACACGTAGGTCACGCTTTTCGTGTCGGCATATTTCTCGAATTCTTTCACTTGAGCATTGGCATTCAGGCTCGTCATCGCCAGTGCCAGTGCCAATATCGTTTGAAAAATTTTCTGTTTCATATCATTTCGATGTTTTACTTGTTCGTTGGGTTGTTTTTCGATTTTTCGGTCAGCACCTTGACCTTTTCCAGATGCTCCATGCCCCTGTTCAGGTTGAGGGCAAGCAGATTAAGGGCGCGTTCAGCCTCCTGCTGTGCCACGACGGGGTCTTGGAAGGTGTCCTGTTCCGCGAGATTGACGGAATTGTCACGAAGGAAATGATGCCCAATCCCGATTCCGATGACAAGGGCGACCGAGGCAGCGACGGCGTAATACCGTGTTTTCGACTTCTTTTGGGGGCGGGTCTGCTGCTCCCACTCGTCAATCTTTTTCGAGAGCCGTTCTTCCAGTCCTTCGGGAATGGGAATTCGCTCTAATGCTTCAAAATTCAGTTCGTCCATGTCTTCGTAAGTTTTTGGAATTGTTGTTTCAGTTTTTGTCTTGCTCGCATCACGATGATGCGGATATTGCCTTGCGAAAGCCCTGTGTATTGCTCGATTTCCTTGTAGGAACGTCCTTCCACCAGATGCATCTGAACGATGTTGCTGTCTCTTTCGGGCAGTTGGCGGATGAGCCCTTCCATCTGCGAAGCCTCGTCGCGTGAGTCGATTTGGCGGTCGAGGCACTGTTCGTCGGGCGGTTCTGCTTTGTCGAGGTCGGCAGAGGTGTTGATGCGTTTCAGTCGCCGTTGGTCAAGGAAAAGGTTTCGCATCAGTGTCACGAGATAAGCCTGCGTTTCAGCCTCTTTTGTCAGGTCGTCGCGCTTCAGCCACAACTTCAGATACGTGTCCTGAAGCAAGTCCTCGGCATCTTGCGCGTTTCCCGTCAGACGGTAAGCCACCCTGTAGAGTAGCTTATAGTGAGGTATAAATCGTTGCTTGAAGTCCTGAGCCGTCATTCGCTACATTTTTTTTGCTCAATAATATTCAATGATTGCTTTTCTGTCGGTGTTGGGGTACTTTTTCTTTGCTTCTTCTTTCGAAACCCAATGCTTGTTGAAGCATTTGATGCCGTTGGATTCCATAAATTCTTCCACCGCTTCAAAAGAACGAAACTCTGGATATTCCTTACCATTGATAACGAATAGAACATCTCCCTTTTCCACATATTCCATTGCTTCCTTTGTGTAATCAGAAAACTCAATCGCCACGTTCTTGTTGGAATTAGGATATTTTTCTTTTACCAAATCTTTTCCAATTAACCTCTTTTGTGTGTTCCAGCTAATATTATTTGCTTTCATATATTCGGCTGCTTCCTCTGCTGAGTGAAGGTCGGGATATTCTTTCCCTTCAATGACAATGAGGACATTTTCTTTCATCTCTTTCCTCATATCTACGCCATCGTTTTCTTTTATCTGAATGATAGTAGGCACATCCTCTGGCTTGATTTTTCCTTTCAGATGTATCAGTGTCAAAATATTTCCGTCATTCGTGTCGGCATCGATTCTGACAATGAGGTCGTTGAAGTATTCTTCGTCTTCCACAGCATAAAATTGGACGTTGTTGAATAGTTTGAAAGTCCCCTTGAACATACTGAGCCAATCGTCGTTGCTGTTGTGCTTCTCGTAATAGATACGTCTGAAATCTTGTAGGGCGTCCAAATCCTTTTGCAGTTGTCCAATCTTTCTTTTAGGAAATGCTCCGCTTACAACTTCTGCCAGTGAGATGTCGCGCAAAATCCTGTAATTTTCGGGGTCGTCTTCCTTCTTGATTTTTTTTAAATTCTTGGTGAGATTCTGATACTGCATTCCGCTGACCCTCTTGTACTTCTTTATCAGCTTCTCTGCGGTTTGGCCGAAAGCAACGCTCACCGTGAGTGCCATCGCCATCAATAAAATAGTTCTTTTCATAAACATTGATATTTTTAGTGATTTGTAATTTCTGTTTCGGGGTAATTTCCATCGATGAAAGCCCTTCTATTCACGTAAACGAGGGTTTCCGCGAATTTGTTACACAGAAATGACAAAAAAGTGATTTTTCGCCTGATTGCACTCTGCAAAGGCCGTTTTTTACTTCATAAAGACGAGATAGACGGCGCAAATGATGAGCAGGAAGGCCAGGATGTGGTTCCAATGCAGGTGGTTGCCCTGAAACATAATGTTCGCGATGACGGCGAAAACGGCCAGCGAAACACATTCCTGAATGACTTTCAGTTGCACGAGCGTGAACGGACCGCCGTTGTCGATGAAGCCGAGACGGTTGGCGGGCACTTGGCAGCAATATTCGAAAAAGGCGATGGCCCACGAGAAGCCGATGACTGCAATTAGCGGCCAGTTGTTGCTGACGCCCGACTGTTGCAAACGAAGGTGGCCGTACCACGCGAGGGTCATAAAAATGTTGCTGAGAATGAGCAGGATGATGGTGTAGAGTCCGTTCATAATTTGTTTGAGAAAAAGTTGATTGAAAATTTGTAATTATTTGGTCTTTAAATAGTTATCACTCAACAGGTCAGCGACAACATAACTGCTTCCACCCACGAAAATGAAGTCATCGGGGGCAGCGTCGGCGAGTGCTTGACGGTAGGCTTCGGCGACGGAATCGAAGGTGCTTCCGTGCAGGTTGTGGGCTGCAGCTTTCTCGGCAACTCGGTCGGCAGGAATGGCGCGATGGGTCGATGCCTGCGTGAAATAATAGACGGCATTTTTCGGCAGCATCGCAAGCACGGTGTCGATGTCTTTGTCATCGACCATCCCGAAAACGATACGCAGTTGGCGGCATTTCTGGGCAGCGATTTGCGGTGCGAGATATTCCCACGCAGCAGGGTTGTGGCCTGTGTCGCAGATGACGAGCGGTTGCGTTTGTAGTGTCTGCCAGCGACCCATCAAGCCGAGGTTCTGAATTGAGGGCCTCTCCCCCGACCCCTCTCCAAGTAGAGAGGGGAGAATGTTCGGTTGGGAAATAGAATTTTTAATTTTTAATTGTAAATTCTTGATTTGCGCGACAGCGCACAAGATGGTGCGGAGGTTTTTCTGTTGATAAGCGCCTTTCAACTCGAAATCGGGCAGGGGAGTGGGCATCTCGAATTCTTCGGCGAAGAATATCGGGGCTTCCATTTCGCGGGCTTTCTGCTCGAAAACGGGGCGCGTTTCGGGCGTTGCCTCGCCGATGACGACGGGAACGCCTCGCTTGATGATTCCAGCCTTTTCTGCGGCGATTTCGGCGAGTGTCGAACCGAGAAACTGCGTGTGGTCGAGGGCGATGTTGGTGATGACGGACAACATCGGCGTGATGATGTTCGTCGAATCGAGTCGTCCGCCCAGTCCCACTTCGATGATGGCTACATCGACCTGTTCGTCGGCGAAATATTTGAACGCCATTGCGGTCGTGAGTTCGAAGAATGTTGGGTGTTGGGTGTTAGGTGTTGGCTGATGATTCCATTGTACAAAATTTTCCACAAAATCGACCACATATTGCTCTGGAATGTACTCACCATTCACGCGGATGCGCTCGCGGAAATCGACGAGGTGGGGCGAGGTGTAGAGACCGACGCGCAGACCGTTTTCGCGCAAGATACTCGCCAAAGCGTGCGAAACAGAGCCTTTTCCGTTGGTTCCAGCCACGTGAATCGTCTTGTAGCGGCGATGCGGATGGCCGTAGTGCTCGTCGAAAGCCTCGGTGGTTTGCAGGCCGGGCTTGTAGCCGCTGCTTCCCTGTCGTTCAAACATCGGAAGCTGACTAAACAAAAAATCGCAAGTCTCTTGGTAGTTCACTTCACACTCCTCACTTCACACTTCACGAAAAACACGAAAATCACGAAAAATAATTCTTAAATCGGTCGAAAATAGAGCGTTTTGCCGAGGCGTCGCCTTGGAAATTCTCGCTCTGTCGCAGTTGTTCGAGTGTTTCCTTCTCCTGTCGCGTGAGCGTTTGCGGCACATAGACGCTGATGTTCACGAGAATGTCGCCACGACCGCGACCGTAGCCTTGCACGGCAGGCAGTCCTTCGTCTTCCAGTCGGATGGTCTTGCCGGGTTGCGTGCCCGCTTCGATTTTGATTCGCTTTTTCTTGTCGCCGAGCGTCGGAATCTCCACTTCGCCACCGAGCGCAGCCGTCGGGAAGTCGAGCAGCAGGTTGTAGAGCAGGTTCTGGCCATCGCGGACAAAGGTGTCGTTTTCCTCCTCCTCGATGAATACCTGAATATTGCCGTTGATGCCGTTGTGGCGACCAGCGTTGCCTTTCCCTGGCACATTGACGACCATTCCGTCGGAAACGCCTGCGGGAATCGATATTTCGACGACTTCCTCGCCCTTCGTGATGCCCGTTCCGCGACAGTGCGAACACTTGTTCTTGATGACCGTGCCCTCGCCGTGACAGGTCGGACACTCGCTCTGCGTCTGCATCATTCCGAGAATCGAGCGCACCGTTCTAACCGTGTAGCCCTGACCGTGACAAGTCGGACACGTCTCGCTGCCACTGCCTTTCTCGGCACCGCTTCCGTTACATTCGGGGCAGGTGACGTCTTTTTTCAACTTGAATTTCTTGGTGACGCCCGTCGCCACTTCCTGCAAGGACAGACGAACTTTCAGCCGCAGGTCGGAACCGCGATACTGCGCCCGCTGACGACCTCCGCCAAAACCGCCAAAGCCGCCGAATCCACCGCGTCCGCCGAAAATATCGCCGAACATCGAGAAAATATCATCCATTGAGAAGCCGCCGCCAAATCCTCCGAAACCGCCCATTCCGTTCAGCCCGTCGAAGCCGAACTGGTCGTATTGCTGGCGTTTCTGCGCATCGCTCAACACGCTGTAAGCCTCGGCAGCCTCCTTGAATTTCTCCTCGGCGCTTTTGTCGTCGGGATTGCGGTCGGGATGGTACTTGATGGCAATTTTCCGATATGCCTTCTTGATTTCGTCTTCCGAGGCGGTCTTGCTGACGCCCAAAACCTCGTAATAATCTCTTTTAGCCATTGTTTTTTATTGTCCTACTGCGACTTTCGCGTGCCTTATCACTTTGTCGTTCAGCGTGTAGCCCGTCTGAACGCAGTCGATGACCTTGCCTTTCTTGTCGTCGCCCATACCGGGAACCATCGCCACTGCCTCGTGGAAATCGACATTGAAATCCTGGCCGTCGGTCTCGATTTTGTGAACGCCAAGACCTTCGAGCGTCTTCGTGAACTTCTTGAAAATCAAGTCCATACCGTCTTTGATGGCCTTCGGGTCTTCGGTGTGCGTGTCGGCAAGGGCACGCTCGAAATCGTCGAGCACGGGCAGAATGGCCGCCACCGTTTTCTCACCACCGTTCAGGATGAGTTCGGCCTTTTCCTTGAGCGTGCGTTTCTTGTAGTTTTCAAACTCTGCGACCGTGCGCAAAAGTTGGTCTTTCAACTTGGTAATCTCGTCGAGAGCCACGTCGAGCGGGTCTTTCTCGCTGTCAGGTTCAGCCGATTCCTCGCCTGCTTCCTCGTCGATTTCCACCGTTTTTTCCTCTGTCAGACCCTCTTCTTCGGTCGTATTTTCGGCAGTCTGGGCCTCGTTCAGTTCCTCACTGCCGTCTTCAATCGGAATATTTTTTTCGTTTTCCATTGTTTTTTATGAATAAAAGTTGTTGCACAAACATCAACAAATTTCGTGCCAAACCTTATAACCTTATAACCTTATAACCTATAACAACTCATCCCTCAACGCCATACATCCGCGCTTTCTGCTCCTTGATGGCCTCGTCGTAGATGTAATCGTCGTAATCCATCAGTTTGTCGATGGTTCCGCTCGGTGTCAGTTCGATGATTCGGTCGGCGACGGTCTGGATGAATTCGTGGTCGTGCGAGGCGAAAAGAATGTTGCCTTTGAACTGGATGAGATTGTTGTTGAACGCCTGAATCGACTCGAGGTCGAGGTGGTTCGTGGGCGTGTCGAGGATGAGGCAGTTGGCATTTTTGAGTTGCATTCGGGCAATCATACAGCGCATTTTTTCGCCACCCGACAGCACATTGACCTTCTTCTCGACTTCCTCCTGTTTAAACAACATTCGACCGAGATAACCCTTCATCACAACCTCGTTTCCAGTGCCGTATTGCGACAGCCAATCGACCAGATTCAGGTCCGACTCGAAGAATTCGGTGTTGTCGAGCGGTAGATAGGCTGTCGTAATCGTGATGCCCCATCTGAAGGTGCCCGCGTCGGCCTGACGGTTGCCGTTGATAATCTCGAAAAGTGCCGTCATTGCCTTCGGATTGTGGCTGAGGAAGACCGTTTTCTGACCTTTCTCGATGTTGAACGACACATTGTCGAACAGCACCGTTCCGTCGGTATCGACTGCCTTCAAACCCTCGACTTCGAGAATCTGATTGCCCGGTTCGCGCTCCATCGTGAAGATGATGCCCGGATACTTGCGGATCGACGGACGAATTTCCTCGACATTGAGTTTTTCAAGCATTTTTTTGCGCGAAGTGGTTTGTTTCGACTTTGCTACATTGGCCGAGAAACGACGAATGAACTCTTCGAGTTCCTTGCGCTTCTCCTCCGCCTTCTGACGCTGGTTTTGCGCTTGACGAAGGGCCAACTGCGACGACTGATACCAGAACGAATAGTTGCCCGAGAACACCGTCACCTTGCCGAAGTCGATATCGACCGTTTGCGTCGAAACGGCATCAAGGAAGTGGCGGTCGTGGCTCACGACGAGCACGCACTGTTCCAGCGAACTCAGGTATTCCTCCAACCACTGCACGGTGTCGAGGTCGAGGTCGTTGGTCGGCTCGTCGAGCAGCAGGTTGTCGGGGTGTCCGAACAGCGCTTTCGCCAGCATCACGCGCACTTTTTCGTTGTTCGACAACTCCGCCATCAGTTTATAGTGCTGGCCCTCCTTCACACCGAGGTTTTGCAGCAGTTGGGCGGCTTCGCTCTCGGCCTCGTAGCCGTTCATTTCGGCGAAAGCCATCTCCAACTCGGCGGCGCGATTGCCGTCTTCCTCCGTCATTTCGGGTTTTGCGTAGAGCACTTCGCGCTCCTTCATATTCTCCCACAACGGTTGGTGACCCATCAGCACAGTGTCCATCACCGTGTTTTCGTCGTATTTGAAGTGGTCCTGCGACAGCACCGAAAGGCGCTCGCCAGCCCCCAGTTCCACCGTGCCTTTGTTCGGCTCCAATTCACCACTGATGGCCTTAAGCAACGTCGATTTTCCGGCACCGTTGGCACCGATGATTCCGTAGATGTTTCCTGCCGTAAACTTGATGTTCACATCCTTGTAAAGTACCCGCTTTCCGAACTGAATCGCGAGATTCGTAACTGTTATCATGTCGTTTTATACCTTAATTATAATTGATTTTTATACGATTTCGATTGTATTTTTATAAGATTCCACAGAAGAATAGCACGATGATTTGCGCGGTGAAGATGCGCAAGAACATCGAGAGCGGATAGACCGTGGAATAACCGATGGCAGGTGCTTCGCGCGAGCACGACGACGATGCGTAGGCCAGTGCAGGCGGGTCGGTGTAGGTGCCGGCGAGCATTCCCATGATGGTGAAATAGTTGAATTTGTAGCGCAGTCGGGCGATGGTTCCCACGATGAGAATGGGGATAATCGTGATGAGGAAGCCCGTGTAAACGTATTTCAGACCGTCGCCAGCCACCACCGTGTCCCAGAATCCTGCGCCGGCCTTGATGCCGACACTGGCAAGGAAAAGTACAAGTCCGATTTCTCGCAGCATCATGTTGGCCGATGTGGTGGTGTAGGTGACGAGTTTCAACCGATAGCCGAAACGACCGATGAGAATGGCGATGAAAAGCGGACCGCCTGCCAATCCGAGTTTCAGCGGAACAGGCATTCCCGGAATGGCGATGGGAAGGCTTCCGAAAAGGATTCCGAGGAAGATTCCGATGAAAATCGTTGCGATGTTGGGCGTGTTCAAGCGGCGAATGCTGTTGCCCATCAATTCCTCGACGCGATTCACATTGTCCTCCGGACCAACCACCATGATGCGGTCGCCCACTTGGAAATGATACATCGGCGAGGCAAAAAGCTCGATTCCCTGACGCGTGATGCGTGTGACATTGACGCCATAGACACTCGAAAAATGCATGCCGCGAAGCGTTTTTCCGTTGATTTTCGGGTTCGTAATCAAAATTCGGCGCGACACCATCGGTCGTTTCTCGTCTTCGTAGGCCCATTCGTTGCCGAGGAGCGGTCCGATGAAGGCTTGGATGGGTTCGGCATCGGCTTCGGCACAGACAACCAGAACTTCATCGCCGAGCGAGAAAACGGTTTCGCGGTTGGGAATGCTGACATGACCGTCGTGGAGTAGGCGAGTGCAGACGATGTCGCGGTTCAGAAACTCGGAAACTTGAAGCAACGAACGGTCGCAGATGAATTTGTTGGTCACTTTCAAGTGCATCAGCACGGGTTTTTCGTGCATATTTTCGTTCTCGGCAGCCTCGAGTTGCTTCTCTTCGTTGTCCAGATTGACGCGGCAGATATAGCGCACGGCAATCGTTGCCCCGATGATGCCCACCACGCCCAAAGGATAGGCGCAAGCGTAGCCCGAGGCGATTTCCGGCAGTTTTCCGGCAGGGAACACCGAATGAAGTGCTTCAACGGCAGCACCGAGCGCGGGCGTGTTGGTGACGGCACCGCAGAGTGTTCCCACCATCATCGGCAGGTTGGCCGGATTGTCGCTGTCGAAAAACAGGAAATAGCAGGCAAACATCACGCCGATGTTCAGCAAAATCGCCGATGTCGCCAGTAGGTTCAGGGTGACACCGCCTTTTCTGAAACTCTCGAAAAAGCCCGGTCCAACTTGCAGGCCGATGCAGAACACGAACAAAATCAATCCGAAATCCTGTACGAAATTCAGAATGTCGGTGGGAGCAGTGAAGTGGATGTGGCCAGCCAGAATGCCGACAAACAGCACAAAAGTGACACCCATCGAGATGCCTCCAATTTTGATTTTTCCCAACAAAACACCGCCAAAAATGACGATGGCATAAAGCAATATGATGTGGGCGATAGAATCAGTTGTTGTAAATAGATTGACAATCCATTCCATTTTTTTCAGTATTTTTTATCCTCAATTCAATTTGCGGGTGCAAAGGTACAAAAAAAGTGCGAATCCATTGAAAGATTCGCACTTTTTCTTTCTCCTCCCCTTCGGGGGAATGGATGGGAGGGGGCTTTTTATTTCACCACCTTCTTACCATTTCTGATATAAACGCCTTTCGCCACCGGCTCTTTCCCCACTGGCTGACCCTGCAGGTTGTACCAGCGGTTGTCGGTCGGCAATGTGGCGTTCTCTGGCGAAATTTCGATGATGTCGGTTGTGTTGTTGTCAACGCCGTTGTAAACGTAAACCGACGAGGCAGACAACTTGAGCGTGAGCTCGGTGTCGATGTCGATGGGCTGATTGACGGTCAAACCACTCAGATTCGCCTGTGTGAAGGCTTTGCTCAGCGTGATGCTACCCGTGACGTAGGCGGGGATGTCGAGTGCCTCGCGCAGTGTGGTCTTGAAAGTCTGCCGCGATGTCGAGGCATTGCGCAGGGCGAATGTCGCTTTCTTGCCGTTCCACGATGCCCAGCCGTAAACCTCCGACTTCGAGCCTGTCCACGGATTTCCGCCAACCCAGTGAACGTCGGGCAGCACGTCGGCCTGCTCCTTCTGCCACTTGATGCACTCGGCGAGGTCGCCCCAGAGTTTTCCACTGTTGATGCTGTTCATCAGCGAGTAGTCGGCGTAGAGTTCAACCATACCCGATCCGCAGGCAAAGGCACAGCGCAGTTCGCGCACGATGTCATTATAATCCTGACTCATACCTGCCACACCGCCACCAAATTTCGAAAGCATAAAACCGTGTGTCATCAGCGTATTGATGGGGCAGAGCGGTGAATTCTGCACGAAATTCTGATAGACCAGACGGTCGCGGTAGGTTATCCAGTTCTCACGCGAATTCTTTCCGTTGCCGACGGTTCCGTGGTCGTTCTCCTGACGCCAGACGGCATCGGTGTATTGGAACCAGAAAGGCGATGCCCACGTGCCAACGGTGGTGTTGAGGAAGATGTCGGGCTTGACCTCGCGCACGCGCTGTTCGATGTCGATGATGGCCTCGGCATTCTCTTGTCCAGTTGCTCCGGCATCGGGACCAGTTGCACTGAACTGGGCGCTGATTCCGTCGAACTTGAAGAAGTTGAACGCGTAGTTATTAACCATATTCGAGCAGGCGGTGAGGAACACATTATAATATGCCTCGTTGCTCAACTGCATTCCGCCACGCGACGACCAGTAGTTGCGGCGGTAGTTGCCGCTCTGTCCGTAGCCACCCACAGGGCCGAGCCACGCACCGATTTTCGAGTCCATTGCCTCGGCAGCGTCGCTCATTTTCTGGAATCCATTGGGGAAATTCTTGTTGAACGTCCACGTGCCGTACTGGTCCCAGCCGTCGTCCCAGACAAACGATGCGATGCCCGTCTGGTGCTTGTCGAAGAGGTTCTTCTTCCATTGGTTGAGCACGGTCAGACACTGCGACTCGGTGAAGTGGTTCGAATAGTCGGCGCTGTTGTTGCGGTCGATATTCAACTCATACCACGAATTATAAAGCGGGAACGGACGCCAAGGCACGGCACGCTCGCGCTCGCTGTAGCACAGGAACGAGCGACGCGCCTGACCCGGGGCAATCAGTCCGACGACTGCACCCACGCGCCACGTTTTTCCTTTCTTCAACGTGGTCTGACGGCTCCACTCACCGCGAATATTGGTTTCTTCGGGGGCATTGAGGTGCAGCGTTTCCTTGAGTTCGTATGTCAAATTGATGTTGCCCGACGACGTGTTGTCGCTGTCGTCGGCATTCAGCGCGACGTAATAGCGCAGTTTATAGTTGCCTGCGGCAGGCACAACAAATGTGTAGTTATGGTCGGTTTTAGCGTGTCCCGAGAAGCCTGCGTGGTAGTCGGATGCCGCCACGTCGCCGTTAGCGTCGATGAGTTCCACGCCGCCGATGGTCAGTCCGTGCGAACCGCTGCTATACATAAACTGGGCATTGAAAGTGCCTTTCGACTGGTCGAAACTGATGGTCTTCTCCATCATTCTCACCTTCGGATAACTGTGACCGACCTCGATGATGCGCGAGGGGATATTGGCACTTGCCACTTTCGTCCAAGAACTTGTGTTCCACGCGTCGGTGCGCGTTCCGCCTGCTTTCAACACGGGATAAATCAGTCCAGTGGCCGATTCCTCGTCTTGAATGACGTTCTTGTCGAAGTCGCCGTCATAGACGATTTCAGGAGCTGACACCGTGCCGCTCCACGTGATGGTTCCGTTGGAGTTGAAACCGCCCGAAATGCCCCCCGAGATTTCCTCGCTGCGGTCGCGGAAGTAGCGCACGAGATAGTATCCCTTCGCGGGAATGTTCAGCCGATAGACATTGTTCTCGTGCCGTCCGCCTGCCGTTCCCTTGTGATAGTCGCTGGCAACGACCTCGCCTGTGAACGGATTGAGCACATCGACACCGGCAATATCGAGACGGTGGTTTCCGCTCGTGTATTGGAACGTAACTGTCAGATTTCCAGTCGATTTGATGGCCAAATAGCCCTGAGCGCCAGAGATGTCGTCAGCGGTGAAGCCTAGATTGAGGATGCCCTGCGGCGTTTCGTTGCCCGGTGTCCAATTGAACTTGCTGCCGTTCCACGAACCATAGACGAAAGGCTCGGTGCTCATTCCGCCGCCCGTCGTGTTGAGACCCATCGGCGTCTCCAGACCTGCGAAAATCTTGTCGCTTGCGATGACGGCGCCACGCGTGTTTCCCACGACGACGGGAGCCTGTTCGCTACTGCTGTTATCAACGGTGTAAATCATCGGGACGATATTGTTCATCGCCACATTCTGCGATGAAGTCAGTTCCAGTTCGGTGCGCAGATAGTGCGACCCGTCGCGCAGCACGGCACGCCATTTCAGCGTGATGTTTCCATAACTGAAATCGGCTTCGATGGCCTTACCTGCGAATCGGTGCGCCCCTTTCGCCGCGTTGGAATTGGCTCCAAGGCTGACGATGCGCGGCGTGCCCTGCGTCATTTCCGACGCGGCCACTTCCGTTCCGTTGCCCAGTCGAATCGTGAACAGTTCCGTTCCGGGCTTGAGTCCCATCGACTCGCAGCCGTTGAACACCAGATGACCGCCCGTTTGTTGGAACGAGGCTTCAAAAAGGTCGTTGCTGAGCGTGAAAACATCGCCCGACTGCGTCGCAACGGCAGTTCCAGCCTGCTGTTGCTGTGGAAAAATCACGGATTGAGCCTTGGCTGCCACCGACAAGAATAGCATCAGTGCCACCAAGAAGGATGTGTTGCTACCCTTCATTTTCGAGTAGTTAGTAAGTTTGTTTGTTTGTTTGTTTGTTTGTTTGTTTGTTATATCCTTTCATATGCCATAGAAATTTAGTTTATTGATAGATTCGTTGTTGAAAATAAAAAAATCCAAAATTTATGACTGCAAAGTTAATGATTTTTCGGCAAACGACAAAGGAAACGGTGAATTTTAACGCAAACGAAAACCGCCGGGTCTCAGACCCAGCGGCTTTTTCATTTTTCAGTTCGCACAAATTACTGAGCGGGAGTTTCTTCTGCGGGAGCAACTTCCTTAGCAACTTCGGCAACAGCCTCACCGGCAGCCACCATCTTGGCAGCGAGAATCGAGTCGAGAGCAACCTGCAGATTCTTCTGGGCAACAGTGTCGCCTTCAGCAATTTCGGTCAGACCGAGAACAGCCATAGCATCGGTGGTATCCTTTGCGGTCAGTTCAATAACTGTAGCCTCGGTGTTTTCTTCAACGGGCTGCTCAGCGGGTTTCTGAGTGTTACCGCAAGCTGCGAACATGGCAGCTGCAACAAACATAAATGCAATTTTCTTCATTTTTTCTCTTTTTTTTAAGTTGTAAAACAATCTTTGTTTATTAAAACGGTGCAAAGGTAAGGTTTTTTTTGATACGCCACTCATTTTTTTTGATTTTTTTTCATCGAATTTTGTAACTTTTTTGTAAGTCGTTGAAAATCAATGACTTTTGAAATGTTAAAAAAATAAAATTTAAGAAACGATTTCTTTTGACTACTAAAAACTTGTTTTTGGACTGCTTTTTCACAGAATTTTCGTAACTTTGCACCATGATTGACACCTCGGCTTTTCAAGGCAAGACGGCAGCCTACTTCACACTGGGCTGTAAACTCAACTTTTCTGAGACATCGACCTTCGCGAAGATGCTTCAGCAGATGGGCGTGCGCACGGCGGAGAAAGGCGAGGAGGCCGACATCTGCCTCATCAACACCTGCTCGGTGACGGAAGTGGCCGACCACAAGTGCCGCCAGACGATTCACCGCGCCGTTCGCCAGCATCCACGGGCTTTCGTGGTGGTGACGGGCTGCTATGCGCAGTTGGAACCGACGAAAATCGGCCAGATTGAGGGTGTAGATTTGGTGCTGGGTGCCAACGAGAAGGCGAATCTGATTCAGTTATTGAGCGATGCGTGGAGCGGACGAGGTCGTGGCGAAGGAAACGCGGAGGTGCACGCCGTCGAAAAGACGCGCGATATCACGACTTTCGCGCCGTCGTGCTCGCGAGGCAACCGCACGCGCTATTTCCTGAAGGTGCAGGACGGCTGCAACTACTTTTGTACCTATTGCACGATTCCTTTCGCACGTGGCTTTTCGCGGAATCCGTCGATTGCGTCGTTGGTCGCACAGGCCGAGGAAGCGGCTCGCGAGGGAGGCAAGGAAATCGTGCTGACGGGTGTGAACATCGGCGATTTCGGTCGGACGACGGGCGAAAGTTTCCTTGACTTGGTCAAGGCGTTGGATGGTGTCGAAGGCATCAGCCGCTATCGCATCAGCAGCCTCGAACCCGACCTGCTGACCGACGAACTCATCGAATTTTGTGCCCAGAGCCGTGCGTTTATGCCGCATTTCCACATTCCACTGCAAAGCGGTAGCGACGAAGTGCTGAAACTGATGCATCGCCGCTACGACACGGCTCTTTTCGCCCATAAAATCCACCTCATCAAAGAACGGATGCCCGATGCATTCATCGGTGTGGATGTGATGGTGGGCACGCGAGGCGAAACGCCTGAGTATTTCGAGGCTTGCTACGAGTTTTTGCGCAGCCTCGACATCACGCAGTTGCACGTGTTTCCCTATTCCGAGCGCCCCGGCACGGCGGCGTTGCGGATTCCGCTCGTGGTTTCAGACAAGGAGAAAATGCAGCGGTCGCAACGGCTTCTGCGGCTTTCCGACGAGAAAACTGAGGCGTTTTATGCCCGTCACATCGGTCAGGAGGCGGAAGTTTTGTTTGAAAAGGCGTTGCGTGGTCGGGCGATGCACGGTTTTTCGCGGAACTACATTCGCGTGGAGTTGCCGGCGGCTTTGGCCCGCGAGGAATACGACAACCAATTAGTAAAAGTTCGGTTGGGAGGTTTCAATCACGACAAAACAGCTTTGATAGTTGAAAGTTGATAGTTGAGAGTTTTTTATATTATATATAATAAGGTGTAATTATGGAACAAAGGAAAATCGCTATCGTCATTTTGAACTGGAACGGACGGAAGATGCTGGTGCAGTATCTGCCGTCGGTGCTGAAATATTCGCTTGAAGAGGCGGTTGTGGTGGTCGCAGACAATGGTTCTACCGACGACTCGTTGGCCTTTCTTGCCGAGCATTTTCCCGATGTCCATACGGTTGTGCTTGAGGAAAACTTTGGCTTTGCCGAGGGTTACAATAGGGCTTTGCAGCAGGTTGAGGCCGACTATTTTGTGCTGTTGAACAGCGATGTCGAGGTGACGGGAAACTGGCTCAAACCGCTTGTCGAATATATGGATTCGCACGCGGAAGTGGCGGCCTGTCAGCCGAAATTGCTGTCGTGGACCGACAAAAACAAGTTCGAGTACGCCGGTGCGGCAGGCGGTTTCATCGACCGCTACGGCTACCCTTATTGTCGCGGTCGCATTTTCGACAAAGTCGAGGCCGACGAAGGACAGTACGACTCGCCGATGTTCGTTCACTGGGCGACGGGCGCGTGTCTGATGATTCGGAGCAAAGATTATTGGCAGGCGGGCGGTCTCGACGGTCGTTTTTTTGCCCATCAGGAGGAAATCGACCTTTGTTGGCGGTTGCGGTTGATGGGTCGTAAAATCGCTTGTCTGCCCGATAGCGTCGTCTATCATTTGGGTGGCGGAACGCTGCCGAAAGGCAATCCCCGAAAAACCTTTTTGAACTTCCGCAACAACCTGACAATGCTTTATAAGTGCTTGCCCGACAATGAGTTGCGTCGCGTGATGCGCCTTCGGTGGTGGCTCGACTACCTCGCTGCTTGGCAAACGCTCGTTTTCGGCGGAAATTGGACCGATTTCAAGGCGATTTTCAAGGCTCGTCGGGCTTTTAAACAGCGCCTTCCGCTGTTCGAGGAAGAGCGCAAGCGCATCCAGCAAAGTCGCGTGGCGCCCACCTCTTCCAAACAGAAAAACTTTTCGCTTCTCTGGCAATATTACATCAAAGGGAAACGGCGGTTTTCGCAACTTCCTACTTAATCCCCCGCTCATTCAGCGCACGGCTGTATTTCATCGCGTTTTGCAGGTGTTCGGCGTAGGTGGCGGCGAAATTGTGGGTGCCGCTGAAGTCTTCTTTGGCGCACATATAAAGGTAGTTGTGCTGCTTGTGGTTGAGAACGGCGTCGATGCCGGCTACCGAAGGGATTCGGATAGGGCCGGGGGGCAGTCCGACGTTGCGATAAGTGTTGTAGGGACTGTCGAAAGCCAACTGACGGTTGTAGATTCGGCGCAACTCGAACTTTTTCATCGCAAACTTCACGGTCGGGTCGGCCTGCAAGGGCATTTTCTGGCGCAGTCGGTTGATATACATTCCTGCAATCATCGGTTTTTCAGCATTGTTGGCGGTTTCTTCATCGATGATGCTCGCCAAGGTGACGACCTCTTCGCGTGTCATTCCAGCCTTGTCAGCCTTTGCTTGTCGTTCCTGCGTCCAAAAGGCTTCGCATTCTTTCTTCATCCGATTGAGGAAGTTTTCAAGTCCGATGTTCCAATACATTTCGTATGTGTTCGGAATGAACATACTGATGACGGTTGCGGTGTCGAGTCCGTATTTTTGACAAATGTTGTTGTCGGCCAGTGCTTCTGCGATTTCAGTGCTGTCGAGCATCAGTTTTCGGGAAAGTTCGGCAGCGAGTCGCTCGGTGGTTCTTACCGACGGAATGGTGAGCATCAGCGGTTTCTGCCGACCATTTTTTAAGTTTTTAAACAGTCGGAAAGTCGTCGTCGAAGGTTCCACTTCGTAGCGTCCTGTGTGCATATTCTCGGCATAGTTGCAATGTCGCAGCAGCGTCATCAGACCGCTCAGGGCGTATTGCTTCGCGAAGGGTTTGACCTGTTTGCTGATGGAATCGGTCGTGTCGTCGGCATCAATATAGATATAATGTGTGTCGTCGGCCTTCGAGAACGGCGTGAAAACGTAGTAGCCAGCGAGTGCGACAATGATTGCCACGCAGATGGCCGATGTCTTCAAATAGTGTCTTTTGATGATGTTACTCATAAATTTTACTTGAAAATCGGCTGCAAAGGTACGATTTAGTGGTCGGATAACAAAGAGAATTATCGTTTTTTTCTTTTTTTAGCAGTGAAATTGGCGACGAAATCGTCAGAAAGTTGTATCTTTGTCGCCGATAATGCAGTGTTCCGGCTTGTCGCTGGCAGAAAATGGCGCGTTTTTTAATCGTTGTCAGACTCTGCGAGAGGAAAGTCCGGGCAGCATAGGACGCCTCACTTCCGAAAATAGAAGCTGTGGGTGACTGCAGGTGAAGGCAGAAGAGAATGACCGCCGTCCGCATGGGCGGTAAGGGTGAGAAGGTGGTGTAAGAGACCACCAGCCGGCGGGTGATCGTCGGGCTGTGCCTACTGGGGGCTGCAAGTTCATGTAAACCGTCGATTGGAGGGTTGTCCGCCCGAGTGAATCCGATTCTGCGACGGAGGGTAGAACGCTAGAGCCGTAGGGTGACTTGCGGCGTAGATAAATGACAGGCGCCTGATTCGTCAGGTACAGAACCCGGCTTATAGGGGCACTGTTTTTCGTTTTTTGTGGAGTGTGGAGTGAAAATGGAAAAATAAATGGTACATTGTACTTAGTAAATTGTAAATTGAAATGGCAAATTTACCTGATTTCATGAAATACAAGGACAAATTCTCGGAGAGCGGATTTGTCGAAAAGATTTCGCGTGTGGCGAAGCGGGCGGGCTCGAAGTTGGTCTATGCTGCGCTTATCCTGTATTACACGCTCGAAAGTCCGAAGGTTTCGCTGAAGGACAAGGCTTATATCATCGGTGCATTGGGCTATTTGATTAGTCCGCTCGACGTGGTGCCCGACGCGATTCCGATTGCTGGTCTGAGCGACGATTTGGCGGTGCTCGTCTTTGTGCTACAGCGCGTCTGGGGCGATGTTTCCGACGATGTGAAGGAAAAGGCGAAAAGTAAACTCTCGCAATGGTTCGACGACGACGAAATCGGGAATGCCGACGATGTTTTCTCGACAGAACCGAGCGAAACACCCGTTTGATTTCCACGAAATTTGAAAAACTAACAAAAACAAGAAAAATATGAATCTGAAAACTCGATTAGCAGTGATGAACTTCCTCGAATTTGCCGTTTGGGGAGCTTATCTGACCTGTATGGGAAACTACCTTGGAGCCGCCGGACTGGGCGATAAAATCGCGTGGTTCTACGCTATTCAGGGCATTGTGTCAATTTTTATGCCGACGCTGATGGGCATTGTAGCCGACAAATGGATTCAGCCGCAGCGACTGCTCGGTTTGTGCCATTTGGCAGCGGGATTCTTTATGCTCGTGTGCTGGTGGATGGGCGTGGAGGCCGGTTTCGGTCAGGAATTGCCGAACAAGGGTCTTTTCATCGCGATGTACACGTTGAGTGTGGCGTTTTTTATGCCGACCATCGCATTGGCGAACACGACAGCATTTGCGACGCTGAAAAACAACGGCTATGACACGGTGAAGGACTTTCCGCCGATTCGCGTGCTGGGAACGGTTGGCTTCATCGCCACGATGTGGTTTGTGAACTGCGCCGTGTGGGAAAATGGCGCGTTTTCGTTCACACTGGCCGAAAATGCTCATAAATTCCAGTACACCTATATGCAATTCTTCGTGTCGGGCGTGCTGAGTCTGGTGCTGTTTGCCTATTGTTTCACGCTGCCCGAGTGCAAGATTGAGAAGAAAAAAGAGCGCGTTTCGTTGGTCGAAACACTCGGTTTGGACGCTTTCAAACTCTTTAAAACGCGGAAAATGGCGCTGTTTTTCATCTTCTCGGCCCTGTTGGGAATGTGTCTGCAAGTCACGAATGGCTACGCAGGACCGTTCATCACGAGTTTCAAGGGCGACCCTGCCTTTTCCTCGACTTTTGCAGCCAACAACGCCACGCTGTTGACTTCGATTTCGCAGATTAGCGAAGCCCTTTGCATCCTGATGATTCCGTTCTTCCTCAAGCGTTTCGGCATCAAGATTGTGATGTTGATGTCGATGTTTGCGTGGGTGTTCCGCTTCGGACTCTTCGGTATCGGCAATCCCGCGATGCCGGGCGTGCTGCTGTTCGTGTTGTCGTGCATCGTTTATGGTGTGGCCTTTGACTTCTTCAACGTGTCGGGCGGCATTTTCGTCGATCAGGAGTGCGAACCGTCGGTGAAAGCGTCGGCGCAAGGCCTGTTTATGATGATGACCAACGGTTTCGGCGCAACGTTCGGAACATTGGCCGCTGGCGAAATCGTCAATTCGTATTGCACGTGGCAAGACGGCTTCCTGTTGGGCGACTGGCAGACCTGCTGGTTTATTTTCGCAGGCTTCTCGCTGGTTGTCGGCATCGCGTTTGCATTGGTTTTCAAGCCCGAGCAAAAAGCGTGAAGTGTGAAGTGTGGAGCGTGAAGTGTGAAGTGTAGAGTGTAGAGTGATAAATGAGTAATCATAATTCATAATTCTTAATTTTTAATTGAAAAAATGGAGCGAGTCAAACTGAAATTCAAGAGCGTTTCTGAGATTCTGGGCACCGACGAAATCGGCCTGCTCATTCTCACCGATGAAAACGAGGCGCGCCAGATTGCGATGCCTTGCGACAGGTCGATGATCTATCAGTTTGGGCTGCGGCTGAACCGTGCGCCAGTGGTTGGTCGACTGCTGCCCGAAGTGCTGTGGCACGTCATTTCGATGCATTCCGACCATACGTTTGAAATTCTCATCACCGACATCATCGAGGGGCAATATCGCGCCCTGTTGGTCGATGTCGAGACGCAAGAGCCAGTCAGTTTGCGGATGAGCGACGCGATTCTGCTGTCGTACATCGCCAAACTGCCGATTTGGATTGACCGCCAACTGATGGAGAAGCAGAGCGTGCCTTACGACCGCGAGGCGCGTGGCGTGGCGATTCCCGTGAACACGATTTCGACGGAAATGCTGCAAGACGCGCTCGATAAGGCTGTCGAGGAAGAGAAATACGAACTTGCTTCGCACTTGCGCGATGAACTGAGGAGGAGGAAGAATTCGTGAAGTGTGGAGTGTGAAGTGTGGAGTGTGAAGTGTGAAGTGTGAAGTGTGGAGTGTGAAGTGAGAAATGAAAGAAGCGAGATATTTTTATGTGCCTGATGCCGAAAATCAGACGGAACTGCCGCAAGACGAGGCCGTTCACGCCCTGCGCGTGCTTCGGTTGAAGGAGGGCGACGAGATTTTTTTGCAAGACGGCGAGGGAATGTTCTTCCGCGCCGTCGTTTCGATGACCAGTTCGAAACATTGTTTCTACGAGATTGTCGATGCGATGCCGCAGCCGAAATTGTGGGGCAGACGGGTTCATCTGGCGATTGCGCCGACGAAGAACATCGACCGAATAGAGTGGCTCGCGGAGAAGGCGACGGAGGTCGGAATCGACGAATTGTCGTTTCTCGACTGCCAGTTTTCCGAGCGTCGGCAGTTGCGCGACGACCGAATCGGAAAAATCGTCGTGGCGGCGATGAAACAGAGTCGGAAAGCGTGGTTGCCGAAGGTGAACGCGATGGTTCCGTTCCGAAAATTCATCGAACAGCCGCGTTCAGGCCAAAAGTTCATCGCCCATTGCTACGAGGAAATCGAGCGAAAAGACTTTTTCGACCGTCTGATGGAATTTCGCCACGCGCCCGCGTCGGATTCCTCGGCAGATGTTACGATTTTAGTCGGTCCAGAGGGCGATTTCTCGATTGACGAAGTGCGATTGGCGCAGCAAAACGGCTACGAATCGGTGTCGTTGGGCGAGAGTCGCCTGCGCACGGAAACAGCGGGATTGGTGGCTGTTGTGATTGCGAAATTGGGAGTGATGATGGAAACGTCGACTGTATAAAATAATGTGTAAGATGAAAAAATACGGGTTTCTTTTCGTGAATTTCTGCCTGATTCTGGCGCTGGTTTCTTGTTCAAACGACAACTACACAAAAGCGCTGCCATCGGGTAGCACGGCGTTGATGTACGTCGATGTGAAGCAGTCGGGTGGAGCAGGGAATCGCGATTTCCTCAAAAACTTGGTGCCGATGGACAGCATTGGCGACTGCGGCCTCGATTTTTCGCAAAAACTCTATTTTTTCGAGTTGGCCGACGGCACAGTTGGGATGTGCGCCAGCGTGGATGATGCCCGTCAAGTGGCGGAAATGCTGAAAAAACTCGCCGAAAACGACCATTGCACGGAGATTTCCGAGGTCGGCGGTGTGCAGACGGCCGTCTTGAATAAATCGTGGGTTGCGGCCTACGACGACGTTGCTTTTCTGATGATGTTTTCCGTGCCTGCCACTGACATTCAGCAGGCGAAAAGCCGCTTGGTGCGCTATCTCAAGCAAGACGGCGACCGCAGCGATAAGTTTTCCCGACTATTCGAGAAACTCAACTCGATGGAAACTGCCGCAGCGATTGTCGGACGCGGACAAACCCTGTTGAAAACCTCTGACCTCGACCTTCCTCAAGGCATCGATGCGTCGCAGGTGCTCGAAGCCGTCGGCATCACTGTCGAAGACAGCGTTGTCTATGCGCGAAGCAACCGATTTTCTTTCAATGAAAAGGTCGAAAAGGCGTTGAAAGACTACGAGCGAGTCCTTCGTCCGATTGAGGGTCGCTATACCCAGAATTTTTCCGCCCATTCGTTCCTAAACATCACGATGAACGTCGATGGAGAGCAATTTTTGCCGATGATTCAAAAACACGAAACGATGATGGCTTTCCTTGCTTCCGCAAACGCCGTTATCGATATGAACAAGATCATTAAAAGCGTC
>Ga0310690_10000394_pt1 | contig 96128 bp, 79 predicted proteins | sample AusTroGonzalo_MG_2_FD_207661 | JGI IMG/M metagenome (GOLD analysis project Ga0310690, IMG submission 207661) | Bovine rumen microbial communities from tropical cattle in Woodstock, Queensland, Australia - Gonzalo_04 (v2) (version 2) | ecosystem: Host-associated > Mammals > Digestive system >...
ATTTCGCGGGCGAATAGAGCGAGCTTTGGAGCCCCATTAAAAGTATCGCGCCGATGACGAGCCAAGGCGACTTCATGGCGAAGCCCGCTATCGCAACGGCCATAATCGGCAGTTCCGCCCACTTGGCGAACCTCACGATGCGACGCTTTTCCAAAACGGCTGTCAGTCGGTCGGCAAGCGGCGAGCAGAGGATATAAGGCAGCACCAGCGCCCCTGCGGTGACGCCCATCGCGAGTGACTTCACGCGCTCATCGGAAAGCCAGCCGATGACGGTAAAGCTCGCCAGCGTTTTCAGGAAGTTGTCGTTCAGCGTCCCGAAGAAGTTGGTCACATAAAGCGGAATAAATGAGTTTTTCATTATTGCTGCTCTCGGGTTTTTAGCCGTGTAGAACGTGTAGATCGTGTAGAGTTTCGTTGTGGCGCAAGTGCCGCGATAAGCGAAGCGAGGGTATGACCTGGTGTGATATCGCCCGCCCATACCTCGGCCGCATTTTTCAAGATATACTCGTTACACCAGACGGCTCGTTGCTTATTGACGCCTGTGCCGCTGGGCGCTGGCGAGATCAAGAGCCCCCGACCTTCATTGCAGGCGGCGACGACAGCCGGCTCAAGCTCGCTTTCTAGAGGTATGCCGCCGGGACAAACCTTGATAAACCGCCGCCCGCTCGCGAGCGCCTTGGCAAAGACCACCCGCTCTTGGGCGCTGGTAAAGGTTGAAATAAGCGGCGGCTTATCGCGGGGACAGAGCCCACCCCGCATAGCGCCGCCTTCGGCGCTCGCTGCGCTCGGGGGATACGCCTCCCCGATCTGCTCTGGGTGGCGGGGCTCCGTCCCCGCCTTAACCCACAACTGCCTTGGCCTTAACTCGCTTGTGTAAGCACCTTGAGAGGCAACAAAACCAATTAGGTGAGCGTTCAATAGCGTGACATTGCCAAAAGTGTAGCTCGTCACCGCGCCAAAGCGGTCGCGCGTCCATCTGGCCGGGTTCTCGCGAATGTAACGACGATAGCCCTCAAGTTGCTCAGGCGTTGTAACAAGCTTCTCCCAAAAGTCTCGCTGCCACGGTGTCGCCCCGACATCTACGGCCTTGCCCTCGGCCACCATGTCGCGATAGACCTTTGAAATCCAGCTCTTGAAACGGCCAATAACAAAGCCCAAGTCGATTTGGCGGCGGCCATCGACGCCCGCCTTCTTTGGGCGAGCGCGGAGGCTCGCCACACCGATCTTAATGAGAAAATGCACATGGTTCGGCATTACCACAAACTCGTCGATCTCAACTCCAGCATAACGCTCGCCAAGAGCCCTAAGACATGCTGCGATAGCCTCGCCCAGCTCGTTCAACACGCACTTCTCTCCGACTATCGCGCCGAAGATCGTCTTGTTGAAAGCCGCCTGCATCGTCACAAAGAAAGTACCTCGCGAATAGTTGATATTCGCGTTCCTCAACATCGGGCGATGCTTTTTAACAGCATTAGCAATTTCTGTCATCTTGCGCTCCATTCTCGTTGCCACTGTGACTCTCCGCGTCATCGCCATAGATATCGACGCCAAACCATCCGAGTGCAAAATCTTCGAGTTCCCCAGGGTTTACGCCAACCGACATCGACGAGGCGGTCACTCCGGCAAAGAGCCTGAGCTCCGTCCAATGGTGGGGCATGATTGGCAGCGATCTTTTTTCATCGCCATCTTTCAGCAACGGCGGCAGTTTGCCGCGCTTCACGCGGATGTCGTCAAAATCGTAGACGGCACAACGCTCCGCGACGCCTTTAAGCGCAGTAACATATGGGACGAGACCAATTTTGCCGTCTTCTACCCCAAATGCATCGATGATAAACCCATAGCCAATGGGCTTCGGGCCTACCTGAACAAACGCACCGCCGCCCATGCCAACGGAGAGCGTGGCAATGTCAGCCGCGTCGTGTCCACGATCCTGCCAATAGGCAGTCGTGCACCCGCCCGCCAGCATCGCGACGGCGACTACATAACCAACCTTTTTCATTGCTCGCCCCCATTCATATCGGGCTGGCGGGGTTCCAACCCCGCACCATCCACAAATCCCTTGATCAGCTCATAGTAATTGTCAAAGCCCATGTCGTCGACGAGCGTGTTATGGTCGCCGCCTTCGACCGAGACAAAGCGCTTTGGCTCGTTGGCAAGCTTGAAAAGCGCCTGGCCTTGCGAATACGGAATCACCCCGTCGTTCGTTCCGTGGATCATCAACACACGGCACTTCACGGCACCGATTCGCTTCAAGTTCGGGAACGGATCGACCGGCAGCAGACGCACACGAGTGACGGCGCGCGGCGCGGAAAGAAACGGCGCCTCGAGGACGAGTCCGCCGCAAGGCCGCGTCGCCGCAAGCTCCACCGCCGGACCGGTGCCGATCGAGAAGCCGTCGACGACGATGTCCTCTGGCTTGAAGCCACGCTTCTCGATCAGCCAGTCGTAGAGCCGGTGGACATTCCTGTAGCACCCCTCTTCATCAGGCGAGCCATCGGAGAGTCCGTAGCCGGGATAGTCGACGGACGCGACCGTGTAGCCCTTATCCGACAGTTCCTCCAACGCCCAAAGCGTTCCCTTGGCGTCCTCAGCATTGCCGTGGCAACGGATAATCGCTTTCTTGCCGCGTTTGGGTCCATAGACGATTGCGGCAACCTTCACGCCATTTGTGCCGATGTCGACATAGCCGGGCGTCGACGCGTTGTAGCCGCCCTTCACGGGATGGAACATCAGCGAATTGACGCAGAAAGTCCCGATCGCAAGCAATAGCACGACGACAACGGCGATTATCCTCGCCGCAGATTTAAAAGCATCTTTGATCATCGTTACATTCCTTTCAATCTGTTTTAGCCGTGTAGAACATGTAGATCGTGCAGAACTTTCTACATGTTCTGCATGTTCTACATGGTTAATTTCCCAACCGACATGAACACCTGTTCGCAAATGCTGTCCGTGACTTTCTCGGCCCAGGCGCGATTGTCGACGCCTGCAGGACGGAAAGACTTGTGCCACTTCACGTCCGCAAGCGCATAGACCGAAACCTGCGCCCAGATCGACGTCGTGAGAAGCTCCAGCCGTTCTTCGTCCTTCACCTTCATCGCAAGGAGTGCCTTAAGCCCTTCGTAAACAGGGCGACCAAATGCCTCCTTGAACTCGTCATGGAATTTCGTGGGCCGCGTAACCTCGTGGCGGAAGAGACCCGCACAAAGCTTCTGCGCCCTTTCGGTAGGAAGCGTCATGAAAAGCATATCATCCACCCACTCGCGCACAGCCGCGCGCCACGACTTCTCGTCCTTGACGCCGTCTGCAAGCGTGGCGAGAGGAGCGCCAAGATCACCGAAGAGCCGCTTCGCGGCGAGGCGGTAGAGCGCCTCTTTGGAGCCGAAGTAGCGGTTCATGAGAGCCGAGTTCGCGCCCGCGCGGCGGCAGATCTCGCGCGCCGAGGCAAGCTCGAAGCCCTTGTCGGCAAACTCCTGCTCGGCCGCCGCGAGTATCGCCTCGCGCGTCTCCACGCCGTCCTGCCGCGCCTTCCTCGCCCTTTTCAATGGCATCTCGAAATCTCCTTTTATCGTAATCACACGATTACTTTATCATAAAGCGGACGTCCCTGTCAATGGCGAACTGGAAAAAATTTATTTTCCCCCGAGAACGGCTTTTAGCCGCTCTTCCGCTTGCGCGGCGGAGATGCCGCGCAGCAAGATGCGCTTTTGCTTCGACGTCTCGCCGCTCTTGAAGACGACGGACGACTTCGCGAGACCGAATTCGTCGGCAAGCGTCTCGACCAGTTCCCTGTTGGCCTTTCCGTCCACGGGCGCGCAGCGGATCCGCACCTTGACGGCGTCGCCGAGAACTCCGTCGATCCCCGCCCGCGAGGAGCGCGGCTGCGCGCGGACGTTCAGCACCACGCCTTCCGGCGTCTCATTCAGGCAGTCCATTCCCCGCGTCACCTGCTTGTCTCGAACTTGAGCTCCTTCAGCCACACGCGGTAGGCGCTTTCGCGGTCCCACGTGCCGCCGGCCGAGGCGAAGTCGCAGAAATGGACCATCTCCGGCAGCCAGTCGCGCGTGCTTTCGGAATGCGTGCCCGTCGGCAGCGGCGCGGCGAACGCCATCCACATGCCGTCGCGCGCGCGGACGCGCTCGAACTTCGCGGCCGGGCGCTCCACGGCGGCGCCCGCCTGCATCGAGCCGCTCCGCGCGTAGTCGGGGCGCAGCACCTCGCCGATGTCGCCGTCGCCGAAGCGGAGGTCGCGCGCCAACGCGACAGGGCCGCGCGTGAACGCGACGCATCCGCCCTTTCGGTGCGCCTTCACCTCGATCTGCGCGGTGAAGTCCACGCAGTCCCCTTCCCTCCAGACCCGGCGTATGTCAAGATACTTCGACTCGCCCCTCGCGTTCTCGCACGAGACGGTCTCTCCCCGGTTGACGCGCGCGTCGAGCTTTTCGCACCACGACGGCACGCGGATGCGGAGCGTGAACTCCGCCGGTTCAGCGCTGCGGCACGTCATCTCCACGAGTCCCGTCTCCGGATAGCGCGTGTACACGTCGAACGAGGCCTTCTTGCGCGCCGCGCCCACCTCGGCCGAGAACGTGCCGGACGAGAAATGGTTCAGCATCAGCGAGTCGCCGGAAACCGCGACGAGCGTCCCGAGATACGCAAGGAACCCCCGCGGGCCGTTGGCGTTGCAGCAGTTGGTGTGCATCCGGCTGTGGTCCTCGCCGGGGCCGCGCGTGCCGGCGAGCGGACAGTACTGCGAGAACTCGCTTCCGTCGGGGCGCATGCACGCGAGGTAGATGTTGAAGAACGACTTCTCGATCTGGTCGATCCAGAAAGGGTCGCACGTTTCCGCGTACAGCTTTTCGCAAAGCCTCATCCAGGTCGTCACGACGCACGTCTCGTTCTGCCTGTTGTACACCTCCGTCTCGCGCGCCGCCCCGGAATACCAGCGCTCGCACGACGCCGCGCCGCCGACGATGTTGACCTCCGTCCCCGCGATGCTGCGCGCGGACTTCAGCGCGGCGTCGAGAAGCCGCCTCTCGCCCGTGACGTCGTAGAGCTCGAGGAGCCCCTGGTAGCAGCTCATCATCTCGTACGCCTTCAGCGAAGTCGCGCCCCACGCGCTGCCGTCCGTCACCCTGTCGAAGACGGCCTTGTCCGCGTCCGCGAGGAGCCGCGCGCCGTCCGGATGGTCCATCTCGCCCACGATGTAGTTCGCGTACTCGAGGTACTTCGCGTTCCCCGTGGCGCGGTAGAGCCAGACGACCGGCTCGAGCACGCTGCAGCTCGGCATCCCGCGGAAGCCGCCCGTGGCGTGCAGGGCGCGCTTTCCCGGGCCCACGCCCGCCATCAGGCAGCCGGCCAGCCTCTCCGCCGCGGCAAGGGCGGCCTTGTCGCCCGTCGCGTCGTGCTGGAACAGGAGCCCGAGCAGCGTGTACTTCGTCCCCCACACGTCCCACCCGCCGGCATGGCGAGAGCCTGGCCTGTAGTTGCCGATGTAGCCGTCCGGCTCCTGCGCCGCGACAACGTCCGCGACCGACGCGGCGATGCGCGCCTTCAGCGCCGCGTCGCCGGAATATTCTGCGAAGGGAACGGCCGAGTGCATGTACTTCCCCCAGAACTCGGACTGCCACAGGTGGTCCTCTGTCTTCGCATGGAAAACGGAAGTGAAGTACATCGGGTCGGTGGCGCGGACATGGTTGCGGACGCAGGACTCCATCCTGTCGGCCGCAAATCCCTTCACCCTGACATCGCGCATGTCCGCCCGCCGGACGACCTCGGCGCCGGCCATCGGAACGGCCGCCGCGAACAGAATCAGCATCGTGCTTTTCATCTACACTCCCCTCCTATCAGGAACACGCGGTCGTAGCTGCCGGCGTGGTCGAAGCTCTTGAATATCCGCAGGGCGATGGTGTTCTTCCGGCCGGGGCGGACGAGATCGCCAAGGTCGAACTCCCGCCTGTGGTCGTAGTCGTACCAGAAATACGAGGGGCCGCGCCAGACCGTGTCGCGATAGGTGCCGTGGTCGAACTCGACCGGCACCCCGTCGACCCATATCTGCAGCGCGCGCGCGATGAGGCTCGGGAAGAACAGGCGCGCGCCCTTCGCGGGGAACGAGCCGGGCACGTCGAAGTCCGCCCGCATGAAAAACGCCGCGACCTCGTGCTGCGTCTGGTACTTCACGTCGGGGACGACGGTTATGTCCCAGTCGTCCAGGCGCGACACGTCCGATTCCGGCAGCTGCAGACGGTCCCGCGTCGTCGCCAGGTTGTCGGTGTCGAGACAGGTCTTCCACATGCGCGGGAGGAGGAGCGAGGCGGGTGCGGACTTGATGTGCGCGTCCCAGGCGAGGTACTTGGCGTGCCATCCGCCCGGCTCGTAGACGATGTCGCCCGCCTTGCCGGCGCGCGGGCTCATCGCGTGCGAGTAGCGCGCATGCGAGCGCTCGACGATTTCGAACGACTTCTCGAAGAACTTCGCCGCGGCCGCGAAGTCGCCCGTCTCGCGCGCATGCTCGATGCCGTCGCAGAACGCGTCGGTCGAGTCCTGCAGCTCGCGCGCAATCGCGACCTGGCGCTTCGCGAAGCCGCCCGTCGCCGCCTTTTCGGCGGCCTCGAGCGCCTTGCGCGCCGCCGCGCGGACCTCCGGCGCCAGGACGAGATGGTTGCCCCAGATCTCGTTGCCGCAGAGTTCGGGGATCTCCTCCATGCGCCTCTCGTAGACGGCGTAGTACGCGCGCATCGCCTCCCCCGCCTCGAGAAAGCGGCGTCGGCAGTAGTCCGCGACGACGTCCTTCCAGTCCTGCTCGGCGTTCCAGTAGAGGCGGACCATCATCCAGTGGTCGAGCGCGCACGAACCCCAGTCGTCCCAGCCCTGCGTCGTGTGGCCCGTGAGGCCGAGCGCGCGGAAGTAGCGGTAGTTCCTGCCGATGATGGGCCAGCGCGGACAGATCATCGTCTTGTTCCAGGAGAATCCGAGCGGCTCGTAGTCGTAGTAGTAGATCTCCGCGCCCGCGGCCCCGGCCTGGCCCATCCACGACTCGAGCCACGACTTGTAGGCGACGTTATCCCGGCTCCGCGCGTCGCCGACGGGGAAGAGCGGCGAGATCCCGAGCGGCGCCAGCACGAGCGCCATCGCCGGATGGACCGTGACGATTCGCGGCGGGGTGAGGTTGTTGGAGTAGACGAGAACGCCGAACTTGCGCCCCGGCAGCTCCTCCAGCACCTTGTCGAGGTAGCGCGAGTGGAAGAACCAGAGGCGGTCCGTCGCGGAGAGGGAGCCCATGAACGGATCGAACTCGTTCGAGTCGAGAAGCCGGCTCTCCGCGCGCTCGTCGTTCGTCAAGGCGTCCTCGGCCGAGATCGACGCGTAGTCGCCGAACGCGTTGGCCTTCAGCTCGCGCTTGTAGAAGTCCGCGTAGACCTCCCAGACCTTCGGGTTCGACATGTTCGGGATCGTTCCGTTCGGCTTGCCGTCCTTGAGCGCGTAGCAGTCCTCCGAAAGGCCCTGCGCGGCGGCGATGCCGGCGCCGAGGTGGTGCCCCTGCGCGATCTCGGGGTCGCCGAGCGCGCGCACGAAGTTGCCCTTGTTGCGAAGCGTCCAGCGCGGATACTCCGCGCCGTGCCCGTAGGTGCACCACCAGTAGCGGACGCGATGCGAGGGGTTCTCCGTCCGCACGCCCTCGGCGACGACCCCGTCGAGGTGCGGAACAAACTCGCCGTCCTTCCCCGGCATGAACCAGCGGCAGCCCAGGGACTCGAGGAAGTCGTAGACGGCATAGAGCGTGCCGCGCGCGCGGCGTCCGGCGAGGTGAAGACGGCCGTCTTTCACGGCGACCAGGAAGCCGTCCGGCTCAAGCGCGTCCAGTTCCTTCTGCAAGCCGGCCGCACGGGCGAATTCAGAGCCGAGGCAGACGGACGGCGCCGGCGGCAGGTTCGCGGCGTTCGTCACGGCCGGGCGAACGCCGGCGACCTTCTCAAGGTAGTCCGCGAGCTCGGCGGCCGCGAGCTTCTCCTCGTCGCCGACGCGGGAGGCCTCCTGCTTGCGCCAGTCCCCGTAGCGCGCGACGATTGCGTCAAGCTCCGCGTCGGTCGCCTTCGGGAAGCGCGCGCGCTGCAGGGCGCGCGCCTCCGCGTCGCCCATCTCGACGAAGCGCTCCGTCTCGGTGACGGCGGGCAGGAACAGCGGGACGGCGGAACCTCCGGCGGCGACGGACACGGACTCCGCGGCGCCGCGTGTCGCGAACGACGCGGCGGCAAGGAGCGCGAACGACAATGCCAGCGTGTTTTTCATGCCTTTTGACTGCGACGGCAACCGAATGCGTCTCAGCGGACCCCGCCAAGCCTGGCCCACACGTACCCGAGGCGGCCCGGCGCCGACACGCGCAGGCGCATCCCGTCAAGCTCCGCGGCGCCGTCTCCGGCAAGGACCTCGCAGCGCGAGACGGCCGGGAGAAGGCCAGCGAGGTCCAGCGACCAGCGCTCCTCGGCGCTGCCGTCGCGGAAGAGGACCGCGTAGCCGCCCCTTCCGTCCGCGGCTTCCACGACGAAACCGGTCCACGACGCGCCGTCCGGCTTGGCGCCGACGGGGAAGACGACGCCCGCGTGCATGCGGTCGCGCTCGCGCTTCCAGGCGGCGACGATCGGCTTGAGGGAGGCGATGGTGTCGGGCGAAAGACCGGAGAGCTCGAACCAGCCGAGGGGCGAGGCGACCATGACGGACGCGAACACGGCGTCGGGCGTCCATTCGGAGGGCGCGAGCGGGTCGTTCGGATAGCGTCCGCGGTTGCGCTCGAGGTTGAGGAACTCCATGCGGAGGCGGACGGGGTCGACGACCTCGGCGAGCGACCAGAGGTTGCGGAGGGTCTGGTGGGGCCAGTACTTTCCCCAGTCTGTGTAGCGGTTCTCCACGAAGACGGGGCCGATTTCGGGCATCCCGAAGTACCCGGGGCGGACTTCGGCCGTGACGTCGAGGTCGAACGTGACGTCGCCCTTCGTCTCGGCGAGGACCTTGTCGAACAGGGCGCGCTGGCGCGAAAGCGCGAGGGCGCTGTGCGACTTCATCGAGTCGATCTTGTAGTGCCGCACGCCGTAGTCGCGCCAGTAGCCGACGAGGAGGTCCGCGTCGCGCTCCCAGTTCGCCGCGTCGTTCGAGGAGTCCGGCCCGAACCAGAGCCCGAGGGAGACGCCCTTCTCCCTGGCGGCTGCGGAAAGCGCGCCGAGTCCGTTGGGGAAGCGGACGGGGTCCGCCGTCCAGAAGTCCGGGGCTGCCGCCCAGTATCCGTTCCACACGCCCTTTCCGTTCGCCGCGGACGAGTTGGCGGTCCGGCCGCGCTGCCATCCGTCGTCGATCTGCACGACGTCCACGCCGAGGTCGGCCGCGATGGCGATCTCCCTCAGCATGAAGGCCTCGTTGAGGTGCGCGTCGCGCGCGCGGTCTCCCCAGGTGTTGGAGAGGAGGAGCCCGTCGCGTCCGGGCACGCACGCGCGCCAGCGGCGCTGCGCGGCCATGAGCGCGCGGTGGCGTCCCCGTTCGCCGCCTTCGTACGCGATGCGCTCGCAGGGGTAGTCGGTGGGCAGCGCCTTCACCACGTGCGGACGGCCCGAGACGACCTTGAAGTCCGGACGCCTGTCGGCGCGCGCGTGCGGGAGGGGCGCCTTGCGGACGAAGACGACGCCCCTTCCGCTCGCGATCTCCATCGCGTCGAGCACGTTCACCGACAGCGTGAAGGCCGCCTCGCCGGGCATCAGCAGCCACTCGCGCCTGTGGACGAGCTCGTTGTGCGCGTCCGTCTGGTCCATGAGCTCCCACGCCGTCACCCTGACGTGGGGGGTCGCGAACGCGACGTCGGCGGAAGACGCCCTTGCCGACTCTGCGACGTCGTCGCTCTCTATCCCGTCCGCGGCGGAAGCCCGCCCGGCGAACGCCGCGGCCGCCGCAAGCGCGGCGGCGTACACGATGTTGTCGATTGCCTTCATGCGCATATTATACATCTCGTTTCGGGTTTCGACAACCCGCGCGGCACAGGGAACCCCTGGCGAAGGCGGGGACGGGGGGGGCGACGTTGGCCGCCGGCGCAAAGGGCGCGCGCGGAGGCGCGCGCGCCGGGATCATGCCATGTCCTCTTCCTTGGCGACTTCGCCGAGGGTCTTCGTGCCCGAGAGGAGCGCGACGACCTGGGACTGCACCTCCGCGAGGTTCTCGAGGCGGATGCGCGGGTCGAGGATGACGAACGTGTCGCCCTGCTTGCGGTCCTCGTAGACGCGGCGGATGCCGCCGTCCTCGAGTTCCTTCGCGTCGCGCTCGACGAGTATCTTCGAGCGCTCGAGCATGACCGCGAGCACGTACACGACGTTCTTCATCGCGGGGTCGTCGAGCGTGACGAGCTGGCGGAGGATCTCGCCGGCGTCCTCCTTCTTAAGGGGCTCCTTCTTCTCCTCCTTGACCGGTGCGAAGTAGACGCCGTCCCACTGCGAGAAAGGCTCCCAGTCCCTCGGCGCCGTCTTCCAGCACTCCGGGTGGCAGTCGAAGCGTTCGTATCCGTCCGTCGTCTCCCTCAGGGCGCTGACGACCGGCGCACGGTCGACGAGCGGCTTCTGGCAGAAGCTGCACACGTGCCCGCGCGAGCGTATGTTCCATTCCTGTGACATGCGCCTATTATACCACAATCCGCCGCGGCCGGGCGCGGCCGGGAGGTCTACTTGACGAAGGGGTCGGCGAACTCGACCTTTCCCGACGCGGCGACGGTCTTCGGGATGCTCATCGAGATCGACTTCAGCGGGAGGTGCGCCTTCCCGTCGTTCGTCCCGCCCCAGTGCTCCATCTTCCTGTCGAGCGGAATGCGGACGTCCGTCCACTCGCCGGGCTTCTTCAGCGTCGTCTTGAACTGGAGCGTCTGGCCGGTCGAGTCGACAAGCCGGACGGTCAGGCGCTGCTTTTCGGCGCAGCGCGCCTTGAAGTTGACGGACGCGCCGTCCTGGACGTCGAGCGGACACGAGGCGAGGACATAGGGCGTCTGCTTCGTCTTGGCCCCGCCGAAGTCGAAGAAGACCGTGAGGGCGGGGCGTCCGTCGATCTTGCCGACCGAGCAGGACCCTTCGCCCGTGTTCTTGTCGAACTTCCACGCCGCGCCGCCGTCGAAGATGGCGAGCGGGGCGGGCTTCTCGAGCGCGACGACGGGCTTGGCGACCTCGCCCCTGCGTCCGTCGGGATAGCGCCCGTTCCCGAGGTCGTCCAGCCCGACGACCTTCACGCCGCGCGGCAGCGCCACGTAGAACGGCGCGCCCGTCACGCGGACGGACTTCCCGACGGCGGTCTTCTCCTTCTGCCCCAGAAGGCGCGTCACGTCCATCTCCTGCGCGGCGGCGGACGCCCTGTCGAAGCGGAGCGCCGCGTCGTGCTCGATCGTGAGGTCGGGGCTCTCGCCCGGGGCCGGCGCCGTCCAGACCACGGCCTTGCGATCGCCGGACGCATTCTCGTAGACGGAGACGCGGTCGCGCGGCGAGGCGCACTTCACCGACCCGGCGAAGCGGTAGCCCGTCAGCTCGGCGACGAACGTGAGATACGCCTTCATCGCGGGGCGGTGGGAGCCGTCCTTCTCGTAGAGTGTGAAGCCCTCGTTGCCCTTGAGCTCGTACCAGCTCGTGAACGGAAGCCCCGACGCCTGGTCGGCGAGGAACTGGCGCACGATGTGCCACGCCTGGTAGTCGGTGGCCATCGCGGCGTCGCCGCCGGCCCAGCCCTCGATCGTGATGTCGTTGTTCTTCTGGGCGGTGAAGCCGCGCTCGGTGTCGACGATCGGGAGGTCCGGCTTGCCGTACTTCGCGAGAAGCGAACGCGTGACGTCGTGCCCCCACTTGTGCTCCTCGGGCGTCTTCACGCCGTAGGGGTGGACGGACCAGCCGCGGATGCCCGACTCGAGGATGCCGCCCCTGAAGCACGCCTCCGTCCAGTCGAAGCTCGGCTGCCAGTAGTTGGAGACCGATCCCGCGACGACGAACGCCTTCGGGTCCGCCTTCAGGATCGCCGGCACCGCCTCCTTCACGAGGGCCGTGTACTCGGCGGCAAACTCGGGCGAGTTGTGCTTGCCCTTGCGCCAGAAGGTCTGGACGTTCGGCTCGTTCCAGATCTCCCAGATCACGTTCTGGCCCTTGTAGCGCTCGGCGAGCGCGGCGGCGTAGGCGGCGTAGCCCCTGCGCCCCTCCTCGGTCTGGATGCCGCCCATGCCGTTGTCCTCGTACAGCTTGTTGCATCCGAAGATGACGGCGACGACGGTGAGGCCGAGCTCCTTGCACTTCGCCATCTGCGGATCGTTCGGGAAGGCGTAGACGCCCCTCTCCTTCTCGTCGCCGTGCCAGTAGAACCCGCGGCGGACGATGCGGAAGCCGAGGCGGTGGACCTCCTCCAGCGTCTTGAGGTTGAACGTGTCCCCCTTCATCTGGACGCCGCAGTTGAGCGGAATCTCCATGGGGGGGAGCTCGGCGGCCGCCACGGGGGCCGCGGCGATGCCGCAAAGCGCGGCGGCGCAGACGATGAGTCGTGTCTTCATGCTTCGGATTCTACCAAAAAAGGACCGCGAGGGCAACCGAAGCGACGGCCTTTCCGCCAATTAAAAAAAGGACTTTCCGCCAAAGGAGTCAGCCCTCGGGGAAAAGGTCCGAAAGAATCCGCTCGGCGGGCGTGTATGCCTTCTTGGAGCTGTTGCACTCCTTGCAGCAGGGGACGCAGTTCCCGCGCGTGGAGCGGCCGCCGCGCGAGACGGGCACGACGTGGTCGAGCGTCAGGTTCTCCGCGCCGACGATCCTGTGGCAGTAGTGGCACGCACCCTTCGCGACGAGCGCGCGCCACCAGTCCGTCTTGCGGAGTTCGCGCGCCCTCTCGCGTTCGCGCCTCACGTGCGCGGGGTCGGGGTTGAGGTCCAGCCAGTCTTCCATGCGCGACATTATAGACTACCGGAGGCGGAAGGTCAAGGTGAGGCGGGCGGTCGAGGAGACGGATCGTCCGCCGGCCTTCGCGGGCGTGAAGCGCGCCGCCTTCGCCGCGCGCACCGCGGCCCCGTCGAGCTCGGGGTGTCCGCACGACGCCACGACCGACACGCGGTCCACCGTCCCGTCCGCGCCGACCTTGATCTCAAGGACGACGTCCCCCTGCTCGCCGCGCTGCCGCGCGCCCCTCGGGTAGTCCGGACGTATCGCCCGCTGCGGCTTCGGCGGCGCGTCGACCCTGGCCTGCCTGGGGGCCTGCGCGACTTCGTCGCTGGTGTTGGGCTTGTCCTCCGCAGCCTTGGCGGAGGAGGATGCTTGCGCTTCGCCCGTGCGGGGCGGGTCCGGCGTCACCATCCGCTCGCGTTCCGGCTCGGGTTCGGGCAGCCTGATTGCCTCGGGGTCGGGCGGAAGCGGATCGTCCGGCCGGTCGAGCTCCGGCGGAATCTCCTCGGGCGGCGAGGGCGGTTCGAGCGGAGGCGAAGCCGGCAGGGCGGATGCCGCCGCCGCCATCTCGTCCTCCTCCTCCGAAAAGGAAAGCTCGACGCTCGTGAGATCGAGCGCCGCAAGCGTCGTCGGCTCCGCGTATTTCATGTACGCGACAATCCCCGCGGCGATCGCGCAATGCGCCGCCACGGAAACAGCGATCGCAGTACTAAATCTCACTCCCGCCAACTCCCATCATCTCTGAATCTCTGCGCCCCTGACCCCTAACCCCTATCTACCGACCCCCTTGACCTGGAAGGTGGCCTTCTCCACGCCGACGGCCTTCAAGGACGACAGCAGCTCGATGCCGACGCCGAGCGACGACCTGCGGTCGCCCGAGACGAGGACGGGGAGGTTCATCTTGACCGCGTTGAGGTCGCGGACGCGGGAAACGACCTCCTCGCGCGACATCGGCATGCCGTTCAGCTGCATCGTGTCGTCGGGGAGGATCGTGACGACGATCCGTTCGCCTTTTTCCGCGGCGCCCGCGGCGTTCGGGAGGTCGACTTTAAGCCCCTTGTGGACGGCCATGTCGAAGATGCAGTAGATGAAGAAGACGAGCACGAGGAACATGACGTCCATCAGCGACGTCATCTCAAGTCTCGCGCCTCTCCGTCTTCTTCCACTCACCTTCTCAACCCCTATTCCTCCACCTTTGCATCAAGCACATTGTACGGGAAAAGGAGAATCAGCGACGCGATCAGCCCGGCGGCGGTCGTGACAAGCGCCTCGCCGATGCCGGCCGTCGCCGCGAGGGGGTTCGCCGCGCCGTCCGAGCCGTTCAGCGCGCCGAACGTCTGCATGATGCCGACGACGGTGCCGAGAATGCCAAGCATCGGCTCGGCGGTGATGATCGTCGAGACAACCGTCAGCCCCTTGGCGCTGCGCCGTCCGGCGCGGAACTCAAACGCCTTCCAGACGAGGATGGCGAGCCCGAGAACGGAAAGCCCCAGGATCGGCCACATGACCGGCCCGCCCTTCAAGAACAAGTTAGCAAGTTTCGCCATGCGTCTCTGCCTCTCTGCGCCTCTGCGTTAAAAACACCTACCGACACAGCTCAAGAGCGAGGAGCGCAAACGACGTGCAAAGCACCGGGTCCGCCTCCCAGAATCGGTTGTTCTCGTTCGCCCAGCCGCCGTCCTCGCGCTGGAGGGAGACGATGCGCGCGGAGAGCTCCTTCTTCCACTCGTGCTCGCCGACCCTGTCGATCTTCGCGGCGTCGAGCGCGCGCGCCATGATGTCGTAGAAGTAGTAGAGCCCCTGGTTGCCCATGCCCGGGTTCTCGTCGACGGACCAGTTCTTCTCGAGCCATTCGACGGACTGCCTCACGCGCGGGTCGCCCTTGTCGAGCCTGGCGGAGCACATCGACAGGACGGCGGCGTAGGTCATCGCGCCATACGCCCGGAGGGACACCTTGCCCTGCGCGTTCGTTTCGCTTCCGCCCTGGGGGGTGCGCTCGTTGTACGCCGCGCCGCCCGCGTCGGGGCCTTCCTTCTTCATGAGGTTCTCGACGAACGCGAGCGCCCTGTCCCAGTCGAGGTCGACCCTCTTGCCGCCCTCGCGGAACTCCTCGAGGGAGGCGGTCTTCGCCATCGCGGAGAGCGCGTAGGACGTGTTGGAGAGGTCGGCGTAGCGGCGGCGCGACACCTTGTCGTACCCGAACCCGCCGGCCATGGTGTCGTCGCCCGTGAGCTGCGAGGAGGCGACGTACTCGCGCGCCTTGAGGAGCGGCGCTGTCGGGGCGAGCTTAGAGTCGAAGAGCGCGGAAAGGCAGACGGACGTGTTGTAGTTGCCGAGGCCCGACCCGCCGCGGCCGGGCTTCGGGACGTAGAACCCGCCGTCCTCTCGCTGCGTGCCAAGCACGTAGGCGACGGCCTTCCGCTTCGCCGCCGCGACGGCCTCGCCGGCGTCGCCGCATCCGCTCAGCGCCCAGAGCGGCAGCGCCGTGAGCGCGGGCATCTGGGGGTCGGAGAAGTGCCCGTCCTCCTTCTGGTTCGCGAGCAGGAACTTCGCGCCCTTCGCGATGGCCGCCTCGAGCGGCGACACCTCGTCCGCAAGGGCAAGTCCTGCGACCAACGCAAGCGTAACGCAACTTACAGTCTTTTTCATTTTACTTGCCTTCTTACATACGGTTTTGCTCTTCTTTTAGGCAGGATTTACAAGATCTACAGGATTTTTTTAGTTGTAACGACTTCTCTCATCTTAATCCTGTCAATCCTGTTAATCCTGTCTAGAAAGTTCTTACACTATCAAACGCCAGTGTCGGGCGGAAGGTTCATCAGCGCGTCGATGCGCGCCTCGAGCGGCGGGTGGGACGCGAAGAGCGACGCCATCTTGCCGCTGATGCCGAACGCCTTGATCGAGTCGGGGAGGACGCCCGGCTGGAGGTTCCCGAGGCGGCGGAGCGCGGCGATCATGGGTCCGGGCGCGCCGAGGAGCCGCGCGGATCCCGCGTCCGCGGCGAATTCGCGCCGGCGGCTGTACCACATCACGACGAGCGAGGCGAAGATGCCGAACGCCATCTGGAAGAGCTGGACGGTGAGGTGGTAGACGGCGTAGCCGCCGGCGCCGCGCCGGCTGCGCCCGCTGTCGAGCGCGCGCGAACCGTGGATCACCCCCGCGAGCACGTGCGCGAAGAAGATGACGAACGTGTTGATGACGCCCTGCGTGAGCGACATCGTCACCATGTCGCCGTTCGCGACGTGCGACATCTCGTGCGCCAGAACGGCGCGAAGCTCCTCGCGCGTCATCTGCCCCATGATGTCCGTCGAGACGGCGACGAGCGCGGAGTTCTTGAACGCGCCCGTCGCGAAGGCGTTCGCCGCTCCGGGGTAGATCGCGACCTCGGGCGTCTTCACGCCCGCGCGCGACGAGAGGTCGCGGACGGTCTCGACGAGCCAGCGCTCGGCCGGGCCCTCCGATCCGTCGACCGTCCGGCACTTCATCGTCGCCTTGACCACCGTCTTCGAGAGGAAGAGCGAGACGAGAGACCCCGCCATGCCGAAGACGAGCGCGAAGAGGAAAAGCGGCCCGTAGCCGCCCTCGCCGAGCGCTTCCTCGAGATTGACGCCGCAGAGGGCGCAGACCAACGTCGCGACGACCGTCAGCATCGCCACGGCGGCAAGGTTCGTCAGCAGGAACAGGAACAGTCGTTTCATGGCGACAATTATACCAAAAAAAGCAAAGGCCCGGTTCGTGGACCGGGCCTTCCGCTTTTACTTGTTCTTGTGGCGCTGCGCCTTCATGCGCTTGTCGTATTTGTGCTTCGACATTTTTTTGCGGCGTTTCTTCTTGATGGAACCCATGGGTTTTTCTCCTTGATTTTTTGTGCCGGATAGCTCGGCCGTTTTCTGGCGTCAGAAAATGATCTTGTTGAGCGGGAGCTCGATGATGCCCGTCGCCCCGTTCTTCGTGAGCTGCGGGATGAGGTCGCGCACCTGCCTCTCCTCGACGACGCTCTCGACCGCGAACCAGTCGCCGCCGGAGAGCTTGTTGACCGTCGGCGCGTGCAGCGCGGGCATGGCCTTCACGACCTTCTCGAGCGTCTTCGCGGGGGCGTTGCACTTGAGGAGCACGCGCCGCTGCGCCTCGAGCGCGCCCGTGAGGAGCATCTTGAGCTGCTCGAGCTTCGCGCGCTTCGCGGCGTTCCTCCAGCTCTTCCTGTTCGCGATGAAGCGGGTGGTCGACGTGAGGATCGTGTCGACGATGCGCAGGTTGTTCGCGCGGAGGGACGAGCCGGTCTCGGTGAGGTCGACGATCGCGTCGACGAGCTCGGGGGCCTTGACCTCGGTCGCGCCCCAGCTGAACTCGACGTCGGCCTTGACGCCGTGCTTCTTGAGGTAGCGCTTGACGAGGCCGATCGCCTCCGTCGCGATGCGCTTGCCCCGGAGGTCCTTCACCGTCTTGATCTTCGAGTCGTTCGGGACGGCGAGAACCCAGCGGACCGGGTTCGATGTCGCCTTGGAGTAGTTGAGCTCGCAGATCTCCTGGACGTCGGAGCCGTTCTCGTAGACCCAGTCGTAGCCGCAGATGCCGGCGTCGAGGAGCCCGAGCTCCACGTAGCGGCTCATCTCCTGGGGCCTCAAAAGGCGGCACTTGATCTCCTCGTCGTCGATCGAGGGCGTGTAGCTGCGGCTCGAGCAGGCGACGTTGAAGCCCGCGCGCCTGAAAAGCGCGAAGGTCGATTCCTGCAAGCTGCCTTTCGGAAGTCCGAGAACGATTGCCATGGATTCCAATCTCTCCTTTTTGAGCTTTGGCGTGAAATTATATCATATTTCTGTCGTCCGTGACAATACCGCCGCCGAGGGCCTTGTAGAGCGCAATCAGGTCGATGGTGATCTGTCCGCGCGAAATCACAAGCGCCTCTTCAAGCGAGAGGAGCGAGCGCTGCGCGTCGATGACCGCCGTGAAGTCCCTCAGGCCGTTCTTGTAGAGGTCGTTCGAGATCGCGACGGCGTCCTGCGCCGCCTTCACCGCGCCCTGCAGCGCCTGGTAGCGGTGGTACTGCTGCGTATACTCGGCGTAGGCGTTGCGCACGTCGCGGTACGCCTCCTGGACGGCCGACTCGTAGGCGAGAAACGCCTCGTCCATGCGCGCCTCCTCGGCCTTCACGTTCGCGTAGATGCTGCCGCCCTGGAAGATCGGCCAGCTGACCGCAGGGCCGATGGAGCCGTAGAAGTCGCCCTTCCCGAGGAACTTCTGCGCCTTGACCGACTCGAGCCCGAGCGAGCCGTTGATGTACAGCTTCGGGAACCAGAGCGCCTTCGCGACGCCGACCTTCGCCGTCTGCGCGGCGAGCCTGCGCTCGGCGGCGCGCACGTCGGGGCGCGCGCGGATCATGTCGAGCGGGACCTCCGCGATCTTCTCGGGCGCGAGAAGCCAGTCGCGGTCGGGGCAGTCCCTGAGCTCGTCGTGGCGGGCTCCGGGGATGTCCCCCGCGAGGACGGCAAGCGCGTTGAGCAGCCGCTCCTCCTCCGCGAGAAGCGGCGGAATCGTCGCGTGCGTCTGGTCGACGACGTACTTCGACTGGTTGACGGCGAGCTCGTCGCCGATCCCCGAGTCGAAGCGCGACTTCAGGATGTCGTACGTCTCGGTCTGGAGGACGAGGTTCGTGCGCGCGACCGCGATGCGCTGCTGCGTCGTGCGGAGCTGGATGTACTGCCGCCCGACTTCGGCGGTGAGCACGACCCAGGCGTCCTCGAGGCTCCAGTAGGAGGCCGCCACCTCGGCCCACGCGGCCTCGGTCCCGCGGCGGCTGCCGCCGAAGACGTCGATTTCCCACGACGCGTCGAAACCGGCGCGGAAGAGGTCGGAGTAGTTGCGCTTCGAGCCGGTCGCAAGCCACGAGGCGTACTGCGACGACGTGTAGCGCTCGCGGTGCCCCGCCGTGCCGCTCGCGCCGAACGCCGCCTTCGGCATGAACGCGGCGTAGGAGCCGAGCAGCGTCCAGGCCGAGGCCTGCAGGCGCCGCTGCGCCATGCGGAACGTCAGGTTGCTCGAGACGGCGCTCGCGACCAGGTTCGTAAGGACGTCGTCGTCGAACCGGCGCCACCAGCCGCGGATGTCGTTCGTCGTCACGAGCGTGCGCACGTCGCCCTCGCCCTCCGCCGGCCTCCACTCGCCGACTTCGGTCCGGTTCGTCGTGGGAAACCCTGCGTCGGGCATCGCGCATGCCAAACGGCCGCCCATGTCGGGGCACTCGTAGTCTGGCCCGACCGAGGGAAGCAGGCAGCAGCCGGCGGCGGCAAGCGCGAGGGCGGGCAGGAGAATCTTCTTCATTTCTTTCATTCCTTGTTGTCGCCGCATATTATACATACCTCCGGGTATGTATGTCAATGGGCGGGGGGCTGTCATAGGCCGAGAAGGTGGACGACGACGGAGGCGGCGGCCGACGTGGCGCCGACGAGCGCGCCGTACGGAAAGACCTTGAGGCGCTCCTTGACGCCCATGCCGACCGCGCCGGCGGTCGCATGGAAGAAGCTTCCGTGCGGAAGCGCGTCGACGATCGTTCCGCCCGCGTGGAGCATCGCCGCCGCCGAGAGCGCCGGCACGCCCGCGTCGACAAGCGCCCCCGAGAACGTCTGCGCGGCGATGGTGACGCCGGCCGTCGTCGATGCCGTCGCGCCGGAAAGGAGCACGCCCGAAAGCGGCGCGAGGGCAAACGCCGGGAGATGGCAGGCGCCAAGGAGCGAGATCATGTCGGCGTTGAGCCCGGAGTTCTTGACGATGCCCGCGACGGCGCCGGTTCCGACGAGAAGGACAGACACCCCCACCACCTTCGAGAGCCCGTATTCGCAGTATTCGGCCGTCCTGCGCCAGCGCCCGCACGCGAGGATCGAGACGAGTCCGCCCGCCGGAAGCGCCACGAGCGGATCGACCGCGAAGCCGCAGATCGGACGTAGCGCGAGAAGCGCGACCACGACGACCGGGCCTGCCGCGGCCGCCCACAGCGAAGGCAGCTTCGCCTCCGAACCGCCCGGCGCTTCAACATCGGACGACTCGACGACGGCACCCTTCCGCTTTGCCAGAATCGCCGCGAGAAACGCCGTCATCGCAAGCGCGCAGAGCGCGGGGACGACGTTCTTCATCATGAGCGAGGTGAGGTCCACGCCGAACGCGTCCGCCGCGGCGATCGTGTTCGGATTCGGCGAGATCACGTTGCCGGCCTTGCCGCCGCCCACCATCGCGACGAGGAGCGCGGGAATCGGCATCCCCGTGCGGCGCCCGATGGCGAGCGCGACAGGCGCCACGGTGATGACGGCGATGTCGACGAACACGCCCACGGCCGTGACGATCAGCGTCGCAAGCGCGATGGCGAAGAGCGCGAAGCGAGAGCCGAGCGCGCGGATGACGGCGTCGGCGATCTTCTCGGCGCTCCCCGTCTTGACGAGCGCGCCCGCGAGGACGCCGGAGGTCAGTATGCGGAGCACGCTCGGCATCATCGACTGCGCGCCGGAGATCATCGCGGAAACGGTCTCGGGGAGCGACCCGCCGCCGAGGAGTCCGCCGACAAGCGCACCCAGCACCAGCGCGTACGCCGGCGTCGCCTTTCTCACGATCAGGACGATCGCGATCGCAAGGCCCGTCAGTGCGCCCCAAGTCGAAAACATCTGAACACCTGCTCCGCCGTGGCGGCGAGGTTCCTCGCCGCACGCCCCTTTTCAAGCGCCTCCTCGAGCGTCGTCACCTCGCGGAGGATCGGGAAGAACGCGTCGATGCCGTGTTCGTTCACAACCCCCGCGTCCGGCGTGGCGCAGCCGGAGAACGCAACGACCCTGCAGCCGAACTTCTTCGCCGCGCGAGCGACGCCAATCGGCGCCTTGCCCATGACGGTCTGCGAATCAAGCCGCCCTTCCCCCGTCACGACAATGTCCGCGTCACGCACGAAATCCCCGAAGCGCGTCTCCTCGAGAACGATCTCGACGCCGCTTTTAAGCTCACCGCCGAGGAACTCGTGGAAGGCGAAGCCAAGCCCGCCCGCCGCGCCGGATCCCGGCGCTTCCGCGTTCCCGCCAGAGACCGCGGCGAAATGCGCAAGCGCCGCGTCAAGCGACGCGACCATCTCGGGCGTCGCGCCCTTCTGCGGACCGAACACCGCGCTTGCGCCGCGCGCGCCGCAGAGCGGATTCTCGACATCGCACGCGATGCGAAAGACGCACTCGCCAAGTTCCGGAATCGCCGTCGAGCGGTCGATCGAGGCGAGCGCGGCAAGTCCGCCGCCGCCTCGAGGGATGTCACAACCGCTGCCGTCGAGCAGGCGGAAGCCGAGCGCCTGGAGCATCCCCGCGCCGCCGTCGTTCGTCGCGCTTCCGCCGATGCCGACGACGAACCGGCGGCAGCCCCGCGCGATCGCGTCGCGGATCATCTCGCCGACGCCAAAGGTCGTCGTGAGAAGCGGGTTCTTCTCCGTGGCGGAGACAAGGGTTATTCCAGCGGCCTGCGCCATCTCCATGACGGCGGTCTCACCGACCTTGCCATAGACGGCTTCCGCCGGACGGCCGGAGGGGCCGGTCACCGCGACCCTGCGGAGCTCCCCGCCAAGCCCCGCGGCAAGCGCCTCGACCGTGCCTTCGCCGCCGTCCGCAAGCGGGCGGACGACGCACGCCGCGTCCGGGAAGACCCGCCGCGCGCCCTCGGCGGCGGCGGCCCCGGCCTCGACGGAGCTCAGGCTCCCCTTGAAGGAGTCGATTGCAAAGACGATCTTCATCGCTTGCTCCGCGCCTTGAGCTGGCGGCGGCGGAGCGCCGTCGCGGAGAGATAGGCGAAGAGGCGCTTGACGTTCTCGCGCCAGGTCTGGAAGAGCGCGTAGAGACCGGGGACGAGCAGGATGCCGAACGCGACCGAGGCGAACATGCCCCAGAACTCCGTCGTGCCGAGGTGGTTGCGGCTCGCCGCGCCCGCGCCCGTCGCGATCATCATCGGGAGCGTGCCGAGAAGCGTCGTCAGGGCCGTCATGAGAAGCGCGCGGAGGCGTTCGCCCGCGGCGGCGCCCGCGGCGTCCGCGATGGAGTAGCCCTCGTTCTCGCGCTTGTCCTTCGCGAACTCGACGATCAGGATCGCGTTCTTCGAGGCGAGGCCGACGAGAAGGACGAGGCCGAGCTGCGCGTAGATCGAGAGCGGATACGGCGCGCCGGTCCTCAGGATGCCGAACCACTTGAGCCCGAACAGCGCGCCCAGGACGGCGACGAAGATCGAGAGCATCACGGGGAGCGGAATCGTCCACGACTCGTACTGCGCGACGAGGAAGAGGTAGCCGAAGAGCACCGCGAGAAGGATGAGCGGCGCGGCGCCGCCCTCGTTGCGCGCCTCCTGGAACGAGAGCGCCGCCCATTCGTAGCCGTAGTCGGACGGGAGGACCTCCTTGAACATCCTGCGCATGTCGGCCATGATCTGGCCCGTCGCCGCGCCGGGCATGGGCATGACCGTGATCGAGCACGTCACGTACTTGTCGCGCGTGTAGACCGTGCGGGGGCCGAGCTCGCGCGTGATGTCGCCGAGCGAGCCGACCTGGACCATCGCGCCGTTCTCGCCGCGGACGTAGAGGCGTCCGACGGCCTCGGGCGTCGCACGGCCTTCCCAGTCGGCCTGCACCGTCACGCGGTTCACCTGCGTGCCGAGGTTGACGTCGTTGACGTAGCGCGAGCCGAGGTAGTTCTGGAGCGTCGAGTAGACTGTCGCGACAGGAACCTTGAACATCTCCGCCTTCGTGCGGTCGAGGTTAAACCTGAGGTGCGGCGTCACGGCGTTGTAGCCCGAGAACGCCATCATGACGCCGGGGAACTTCGTCTTGTCGTTAAGAACGGCAAGCACCTGATTCTTGACCTCGTCCATGCGCATCGGATCTGCGCTGCCCTTGTCCTGAATGTTGACCGTAATGCCGTTCGCCATGCCGAGGCCGGGGATCGCCGGCGGCATGAACACCTTCCAGTTCGGCTCGGGAATCGCCGCGAGCGCCTTCTGGATGCGCTGGACCATCGCGGCGGCGGACTGGTCGGGGCGCCTGCGCAAGCCCCAGTCCTTCAGGTCGGCGACGACCATCGCCTGGTTCTCGCCGCGCCCGCCCATCATCGAGAAGCCGGTGATCGTGAGGACGCTGTTCACCTCCTCCATCCCGAGGAGCGTCTCGACGGCGCGGAGCGACACGTCGCGCGTGCGGTCGCGCGTCGCGCCCTCGGGCATGTCCATCGACACGAACACGACGCGCTGGTCCTCGTCGGGGAGGAACGACGTCTGCGTCGAGCGGAACATCTGGAGCGTGAGCAGGACGACGAGGGCGAGGAGCGCGAGCGCGAGGAAGATCCTCTTCGCGAGCCACTTCGCCGTCCGCACGAAGAAGCCCTTGAACGCGTTGAGCGTCCAGTTGAACCACGCGAGGGGCCCGTGCCTGTAGGGGCGCGCCTCGTGGAGGAGGAGCGAGCACAGGGCGGGCGCGAGCGTGAGCGCGCAGACGGTCGAGAAGCACACCGCGGCGGAGAGCGTCACGGAGAACTGCTGGTAGATGCGGCCCGTGATGCCGCTCATGAAGCCGACGGGGACGAAGATGCCGAGGAGGACGAGCGTCGTCGCGATGACCGCGCTCGTCACGTCGCTCATCGCCTGGATGGCGGCCTCCCTCGAGTTGAGGCCGCGGGTCTCGATGAGGAACTGGACGCGCTCGACGACGACGATGCAGTCGTCCACCACGACGCCGATCGCGAGGACGAGCCCGAAGAGCGTGAGGATGTTGATCGAGTAGCCGAGCGCCGCCATCAGGATGAACGTCGACGAGAGCGACACGGGGATCGTGAGGCACGGGATCAGCGTCGCGCGCCAGTCCTGGAGGAAGAGGTAGCAGACGACCACGACAAGCCCGAACGTGATGCCGAGCGTCCAGACGATCTCGCGGACGCAGCTCGACACGTATTCCGTCGCGTCGTACGGGATGACCCACTCGAGGTCGTCCGGGAACGACTCCTCGAGCCTCGACATCGCCTTGCGGATGGACGCCATCGTGGCGATCGCGTTCGCGCCCGGCTTCTGCTGGAGGGCGATGGAGACGGCGTTGCCGCCGTTGAGCTGCCCCGTGAACATGTAGTTCTGCTCGCCGATCTCGGTGCGGGCGATGTCCTTGAGCCGCACGACGCCGCCGTCCGCGTCGCGGCGGACGACGATTTCGTCGAACTCCTTCGGCGACATGAGGCGGCCCTTGGCGAGGAGGGAGAGCGTCTGCGCCGCGTGGTCCCCCTTCGGCGCCGCGCCCACCGCGCCGAGCGAGGCCTGCACGTTCTGCCGCGAGACGGCCGCGATGACCTCCTCGGTGTTCATCCCCTGCGCGGCCATGCGCGCGGGGTCGAGCCACACGCGCATCGAGAGCTTGGGCCCGTAGACGGTCGCGTCGCCCACGCCCGGGATGCGCAGCAGGACGGGCTGGATGTTCGCGTAGATGTAGTCCGAGATCTGGAGCCGCGAAAGCGAGCCGTTCGGCGAGCGGACGGCGATGAAGCCGAGGTGGTCCTCGGACTGCGCGCGGATGCGTCCGCCGAGCTGCTTCACCTCGCCCGGCAGCTTCGCCTCGGCCTGGGAGACGCGGTTCTGCACCTTCACCATGTCCATGTCGCGGTCGGACTCGACCTCGAACGTGACGGTGAGCGAGTAGGAGCCGTCGTCGCCGCACGAGCCCGTCATGTAGAGCATGTCGTCGACGCCGTTCACCTCGTCCTCGATCGGCATCGCGACGGTGTTGAGGACCTCCTTCGCGTTCGCGCCCGGGTAGGTGTAGCTCACCTGCACGGACGGCGGCGTGATGCGCGGGTACTGCGACACCGGCAGCTTGAAGATCGCCATGCCGCCGGCCATGGAGAGGACGATCGCGATCACCATCGCGAAGCGCGGCCTCTCCACGAACGTCCGCGAGAACGTCTTGATCTCGTCGATGGATTTCCTGAGCGACAGTTTCATCTTGGGGTCACTCCTGGATCGGCGACTTGTGGCCGGGGTTGATGTCGTCGTTCGAGGTCGGCTCGACGACCGCGACCTTTACGCCCGGCCCGAGCGGCTTGGCCGTCCCCGAAAGGACGACGCGCTCGCCCGCCTCGAGGCCCTTCACGATCGGCGTCCAGCCGTCGAACGCCTCCCTGGCCTCGACGGCGCGCTGCTCCACGGTCATGTCGTCCCTGACGATCCAGACGCCCCTGTTGCCGCCCGGGAGGTCGATGAGGCACTGCTGGGGGACCGACGGATAGCTCGGAGGCGTCTCGTAGTCCGTGAGGAGCGTCACGTAGCTGTTCGGAATGAGCAGCCGCTCGGGGTTGGGGAACGAGAGTCGCATCATGATCGACGCCGTCTCGCGCGACATCTGGTTGTCGTCGAAGTCCCACACGCCCTCCTTGTCGTACTCGCTGCCGTCGGGGAGGACGAGCCGCATGCGGAACGCGCGGGCGGCGCCCTTCCGCTGCGCCTGGCGCCACGCGATGTAGGCGCGGTCGGTGAGCGGGAAGCTCACGCGGATCGGGTCGATCTGCACGATCTTCGCCAGCGCGCCCTTCGAGGGCGACACGTAGTCGCCGACATGCGCGGACGACTTGCCGATCTGCCCCGCGATCGGCGCGACGACCGTCGTCTTCTTGAGGTCGTACTCCGCGACGACGAGGTTGGCCTTCGCCTGGAGGACGGCGGCCTTCGCCTTCTCCGCCGCCGCCTCGGCGTTGTCGCGCTCGAGCTGCGTGATGCCGCGCGAGTCCGCCTTCTGCATCCGCTCGTAGTAGCGCTCGGCGCGGCGGGACTCCGCCTCGGCGGCGGCGAGGTCGGCCTTGCGCTGGTTGGCGACGGCCTGGTAGCGTTCGTCGTCGATCACGTAGAGGAGCTGCCCCGCCTTTACGACGTCGCCCTCCTTGAACTTGATCTCCTTGACGTAGCCGTCGATCTGCGGCAGGAGGTCGACTTCCTGCACCGCCTCGGCGTGGGCGACGAAGCGCTCGGGGAGGTTGTAGACGCGCAGCTCGACGTTCGTGACGGCGACGGTCTGCTGCATCGCCGCGGCTGCGGCCGCGGCCGCGGCCGCCTGGTCCGCGGCGTCGCCCTTCGGCCACATGTCCTTCGCGATCCAGCCGCCCGCGGCGCAGACCGCCGCGAGGACAGTCGTCCCCATGATGCTGCCGATTGCCGATTCGTTCCCTTGGTTTTCAGCCATTTCCCGACTCCTTTGCGCGTATGCGGTTCCAGATTGCCTCGTAGGCGTGCCTCAGCGTCTGCTCGAGGTCGCGGACGAGAAAATGGTCGATCCGGGCCTGGACGAGGCCGTCCCATATCGCGATCGCGACGACCGCCACCTCGTCCGCGTCCACCTCCGCGCGCGCCCGGCCCGCCGCGATGTCCGCCCTCACCGCGTCCCGGAACGCCTGGATCGGGCCGAACTGCGCGTTCGCGAGCAGGTCCTCGCGGACCTTCGCCATCGACGCCTCGGACCACTTGATCTGACACTTCATGAGCTTGAAGAATGCGGTCCCCCTCGTGTCCTCGACCACCTGCCGCGCCGTCCTCACCATCATCTCCGCAACCGAGGGGAACGTGAGCTCGCCAAGCGGCATCAGCTCGTCCAGCTGGCGGCGGAACTTCTCGAGCGCAAGCCTGACGAGCTCCACCAGAAGCGCCTCCTTCGACGCGAAATGCCAGTAGACGGCGCCCTTCGTCATCTTCAGCCGCGCCGCTATGTCGGTGAATGTCGTCCTCTCGTACCCCTTCTTCGCGAAAAGGGCAAGCGCGCTCGCGAGAATCCTCGCGCGCGTCTTCTCGGCATCCTCTTTTCTCCTCCGGGCCATGATGGACACATATTATACATACCTTCGGGTATGTATGTCAAGTGGGCGGGGGAAGGGGGAGGGGGGGCTAAGGCTTCGAAGGGACAATGTGTCCGATCGAGGCGAGGCTCGCCTTGACGTCGGCGAGCGGGACCTCCCGCGGGTCGCACCGGCGCGAGGCGGCAAGCGCGGCGACCGCGCCGGCCGCCTGCCCCATCGCCATGCAGGACGCCTGGACGCGCAGGGCCGAGTTCGCGCCGTGGTCGCTCGAGACGGCGCGTCCGGCCACGAGCATATGCGGCACCCCCTTCGGCAGCATGGCGCCAAGCGGGACGGTGCCGACCTTCCCCTCCTCGTGGAAGACGATCCGCGCGGACCCCTTCGCCGCGCTGTGCGCGTCGACCATCCAGAACGACCAGCAGAGCGAGTCGTCCGCAACCGTTCCGTCCAGGTAGTCGCGCTCCGAGACCGTCTTCTCGCCGACGACGCGGTACGTCTCGCGGACGCCCACCTCGCGGGCGGACGAGAGGAGCGCGACCTCCCCGAGCCCGGGCTGGCGGCGGATGAAGGCGAGGATGCGGTCGCGCGCCTCGGCCCCGCGGCGGTTCGTCTCGGCGCGCGCCTCGGGCGTGGAGTTGTCGGCAAGCGGGATGTAGCAGCCCCAGCCGCCGCCGTTGCGGACGAACGACGACATCGGGATGTGGACGTCCGTCGCGAGGAGCTCGCCTTTCTCGACGGCCGCCCGGTGGGACGCGTCGACGGCGGACGCATCGAACGCGAGGCCCTTCGTGAAATGGAAGAAGAACGAGCCCGGCTGGCGCTCGTCGTCGGGCGAGCGGACGCGCGCCGCGCCCGCAAGCGCGGCGACGGTCGCGTTCCCCGTCGCGTCGACGACCTCGCGCGCGGCGACGGGCCCGACCCTCCAGCCGCCGGCCGTCCGCACGGCAGACCCCACCTCGACGCCCATCACGAGAGCGACGCCGGCCCTGCGCAGCGTCTCCTCCGCCACGCGCGCATAGACGGCGGGCCTGACGCGGACGCAGCTCGCGTTCCACTTGCGGACCTCCTGGCGGGAAAAGTCGGGCAGCGTCCCGTGCGCGGCGGCGACGGCGTTCGTGACGAGGTCCCACGCGGGGCCGGCGATGATCTGCCGGCGCCAGGCGGAGAAGAGCCCGACCTCGTCGACTTCGGCCTGGACCGTCGTCCCCCCGACGACGGTGTCGCGCTCGACAAGCGCGGTCCGCGCGCCGAGCTTCGCGGCGGCGAGCGCCGCGCCGATCCCGGCCGGGCCGCCTCCGACGACGACGACGTCATAGGGCGCCGAAAGCGCCGCCGGAAGCCCCTCCGCGAGGGCGACCCCCGCGCAGACGGCGGCGATGGCCGCCGCAAGCCTTGTCGTGTACATGTCCCGCCCTCCCTTCGCCAAGGTCGTTCCAGAAGCCGCCATTATACCGAAACGGGGCGACCGGGGCAACCCCCGCCCCCTCCTTTTCGCAAGACGGGAGTTGACTTTTCGGCAACATGCTGGTATGCTCCCCTTCCGTATGGGAAGCACACGCAAGGTCGGCGTCGTCGTTCGGCTCGCCGAGGCGTCGGGGCGGGACATCCTCTCGGGCGTCTTCGGCTACCTGCGCACGGGCGCGCGCTGGGAGATGAAGGTATTCCAGACGTCAGACGAGATGACGCCGGAGGCCTTCCGCGACCTGGAGCGGCGCGGCTGCTCCGGGCTCATCATGACGGGGCCGGGCCGTCCGGAGACGGACCGCCTCGTGCTCTGCTCCGGGATGCCCGTCGCGTTCGTCGGCGACCCGGGTCCCGTCCTCCGCGCGCGGAAGACGGCCGCGGCCTACATCCGAAACGACGACGACGCCATTGGCGCCGCCGGCGCGCGCTACCTCATGTCGCTCGGGCGCCACGGCGCGTACGGCTTCGTCCGCGACTTCGCGCGGCCCTACTGGTCGGAGGACCGCTGCCGGGGCTTCCGGCGCGAGCTCGCCGCGCGCAAGGCCCCCTGCGAGGTCTACACGCCGACGGCCGCGAACGGGACGCCGGAGGAGTCCGTCGCGCTCGCCGCCTGGCTGAAGGCGCTCCCGAAGCCCTGCGCCGTGATGGCCGGGTGGGACGTCCGCGCGATCCAGGTGCTCCAGCAGTGCGCCGCGGCGGGGCTCGCGGTGCCCGGCCAGGTCTCCGTCCTGGGCGTCGACAACGACGAGCTGCTCGACGAGTCGAGCCGCCCGCCGCTCTCGAGCATCCAGCCGGACCACGAGCAGATCGGCTTCGCGGCCGCGCGCACGCTCGACCGGCTCATGTCCGCCCGCCGGCGGAAAAGGGGAACGGACATCGTCCTCATCGAGCGCCACAAGCGGCTCGTCGAGCGCGACTCGACCGCCGCCGTCTCGCCCGCCGCGCACCTCATCATGCGCGCAAACGCCTTCATCGCGCGGAACGCGGCGTACGGCATCGGGGTGAAGGACGTCGTCGCGCACCTCGGCGTCTCGCGCCGGCTCGCCGACCTGCGGTTCCGCCAGTTCGCGGGGGGGACGATCCTCGAGGCGATCGTCAAGGCCCGGCTCGACGAGGTGAAGCGCCTGCTCGAGACGACCGACCGGACGATCAAGAGCGTGTCGATCGCCTGCGGCTACACGGACCTCCCCTACCTCAAGACGCTCTTCCGCCGCCGCTTCGGCATGACGATGTCCGAATGGAGGCGCAGGGCCGCCGCCGTCACTTCGCGTGCGGGCGCTTGAGGTCCATCAGAAGCTCGAGGTAGTAGTAGTCGCCGTAGTTGAGCGGCACGTCGACCTCGGCCCCGTCCGGCTTCGAGCCAACGGAGTGCTTGAGGACGAACCCGCCCTGCTCGCGCGGCTTCGCGAAATACGCGACGCCCGAGAGCGACTTCGCGATTGCGACCGCCTCGGCGCGGTACCGCGCCGCCTTCGCGGGGTCGGGGCAGAGGCGCGAGAGGCGCAGCATGCCGCAGCCGATCACCGCCGCGGCGGACGTGTCGCGCTCCTCGTCCGGGATGTTCGGGGCCTCGTAGTCCCAGTAGGGGACGCGGTCCGGCGGGACGTCCTTCTGCGACAGGCAGTAGTCCGCCGACCGCATCGCGACGTCGAGGTAGGTCTTGTCGCCCGTGTAGTCGTACATCATCGGGAAGCCGTAGACGACCCAGCTCTGCCCGCGGCTCCAGTGGCCGACGCCCTGTCCCGTTCGCCGCCCGACGAGCTCGCCCGTCCTGAAGTCGAGCAGCGCGAGGTGGTGGCTCGAGCCGTCCTCGCGCAGGAGGTGGCGGATCGTCGTCGCGGCGTGGGCGTTCGCCATGTCGAGGAACGCGCCGCCCTCGAGCCAGTCGCGCTCGCCGTCCTCCCCGCCCTGCGCGGGGTTCTTCCCGGCCCACATGAAGAGTTCGAGGTTGAGCATGCAGTCGACGATGATCGAGCAATGCTCGCCCCATGCGCCGCCCCAGACGCCCCACGCCTGGATCGCCCCGCAGTTCGCGCGCCAGCGCGTGCAGAGCGCGCGCGCCGTCTCGTAGAGGTGCCGCGCGTACTTGACGTCGCCCGTCAGGCGCAGGCCCTGGCCGGCCGACGGGAGGAACATGAAGCCGTTGTCGTGGTGGAGGTTCTGGAAGCGGATGTGCTCCTGCTCCGCGCAGTACTTCTCGGCGGCGATGCGCCACTTGGCCTCGCCCGTCGCCTCGTAGAGGTACCAGAGGCTGCCCTGGAAGAAGCCGCTGCACCAGTCCCAGTCCTTGATGTAGACGACCTTGCCGTCGCGGAAGGACTTCGGGTACGGCGCCTCCTTCGTGTAGTGGACCGTCGCGTCGTCGAGCAGCACCGAGTAGTTCTCGGCGAAGCGGGCGACAGCCTCGTCCACCCACTCGAGGCCCTCCGGCGCCTTCGGGGCGGGGATGGCCGCCTTCACGGGAAAGCGCGGGGGCTTCGGGCCCTCGGCCTTCTCCTCGGCGACGGACGCGAACGCGGCCAGGGCCGCCAGCGCAAGGATCTTCGTCTTCATCGTGCAACGTCTCCCTTCGACTTCATTCTACCACATCCGCCGGACGGAGTCCACGCGCGGAGGGTTTCCTTTCGGGCAACAAAAGAGTCGACTTCCTGGCAACCGCCGACGCCGCCCCCGCGCGGGCCTATCGGGCGGGGCGGCGGCCGTAGTAGCCGAAGGCGAGCGCGCGGACGGCCTGCTCGAGCGCGGCGCCCCCGGGTCCCGCGAACGCGGCGTCGCCGCCGAGCGCGGCGGCGTGGACTCCGTCCGGCGCGCGGCGCGAGAGCCGCGCCGACCAGCGGTCGGGATGAGGAAGCTCGAGGACGCAGGGCTCCGCCTTCCCGGGGGCGACGCGGAGGTCGAACGAGACGCGGAGGAGTCCGTCGACCATTTCGCCGGCGGCATTCTCCACGCCGGGCGCCGAGAGGCCCGCGAGCCGGCCCTTCTCGTCGACAGAGCCGTGCCCGCCCCAGATGCCCCACGCGACGCAGTGGTTGCGGACGACCTTCCCCTCGTCGTCGAGGCGCCAGGCGAGCTCGACGGGTCCGCGGCGGGTCTCGAGCGTCCCCTTCGCCCAGACGACGCCGTCAAGCGGCTTCGGGTCGAAGTCGAGCGAGTCGATCGCCGGGAACTCGCCGCCGAGGCGCGCGCCGAGGTAGCGGCAGAAGACCTCCTGCGCCTGCGCGGGGTCGGCGAAGCGGCGGTTCGCCTCCTCGGAGGAGCAGGCGAACGTCGACAGCGAGGCGAAGTCCTCCCTGTAGGGGATCCACGTCATGACGTGCGAGCCGTCCCAGCAGTCGACGGACGCGTAGTCGCACATCCGGATCGAGCCGCCGACGACGGGGACCTCGAACTCGAGGCGGTGCGACGGGAGGAGCGGGTCGATGCGCCGGGCCGCGACGACGCCGTCCCCGTCCGCGAGGATCCGCGCGAAGCCGGCGTAGCCCGGGTCGGTCCGCTCGTCGCGCGCGAGCACGACGGGCCCGCGGACGACGGCCTGGAAGTCGCGTCCGGCCGGGTCGGAGCACATCGGCCCCGGCACGCGGCGCGCGCGCATGTCGAGCGAGAGCTCGATGCGGTCGCCCCTGCGCCAGCGGCGCGTGACCGCGGCGAAGGCGCCGCGGGCAGGGGCGGGCTGGGCCTCGCCGTTCACCTTGAGCGACGTCCGCTCGCTCCACGCGGGGATGCGCAGGCGCACCGTGAAGAGCGTGTCGGACCTGACCTCGTCCAGCGTCAGCGCGACCTCGCCGGACGCCGGGTAGTCGGTCTCGACCGAGAGGTCCGCCTTCTCCGTGGTGGCGCGGAGCGGGTTGTAGAGGTTCACGACGGGCCCCGAGCCGGAGTCCATGACCGCCACGTACGGGATGTACGCGACGCCCGTCGCGCCGTTCAGGTTGCAGCACGTCACGGGCTCCTTCCGCCCCTTGAAGGTATAGCCCCAGCCCTTGTTCGTCACCTTCGCGCCGTTGAGGAGGTTCACGTAGCTGAACCCGTCGCCGCCCGGGCGCATCGCGCCGACCAGCCCGTTGTAGACATAGCGCTCGATCGCGTCCGCCGCGCGCGGATCGCCCGAGAGGCGGAGGACCTGCGAGCAGAACTTCATCCACGTCACGCCCGTGCACGTCTCCATCATGCGCTTCATCTTCGGGTGCGTCTGCTCGAACGCCGTGTCGTCCCACGCCTCGCCGAGGACGCCGTAGTGCCAGGGCGCGTCGCCCCCGCCGTTGCCGACGATCGTGATCTCGCGCTCGAGGACGCTCTCGAAGAGCGCGAAGACGGCGTCGCGCACCTTCTCGTCGCCCGTTGCGCGGTAGTATTCGGCCGCGCCCTCGAAGACCGAGAGCATTTCGTACGCCTTCGGGTACTTCCCGGCCATGTCGCGCGGGCGGACGCGCCGGCGCGCGTTCTCGAAGATGTCGGCCCCGCGCGCGCCGCCGGCCTCGACGATGTACGTCGCGAAGTCGAGGTAGCGCCGCTCTCCCGTCAGCCGCCAGAGTCGGACGAACGGCTCGAGGAGCGTGGAGCTCTCGATGTGGTTGAAGCTCCAGCCGAGGAAGTTGACGCCGACCTGCCCCGGCCCGTCGCCGACCTGCGCGACGATCGCGTCGGCCTGTCGACGGAGCGAGGCGAGGATCGCGGGGTCTCGCGCGACGCACTCGTACGCGCGCTCCATCGCGAGCATCACGTACTTGCGCTCCCACAGGTCGCCGCCGCGTCCGTCCGGCTGGTCCTCGGCGCGCGCGCAGCTGAGGCTGCCGTTCGGCTGCTGGAACGCGAGGAGCCGCGCGATCGACCCCGTCACGAGGTCCTTGAGCTCGGGCGTCGGCTCGTAGCGGCAGAACATCGCGGCCGAACGGACGAACTTGCCCCACATCTCGCCCGTCGCGAACACCGGCCGTCCGTCGCGGTACATGTTCTCGAACGCCCTGAGCGGCATGTCCTCGGCGAGGCACCAGTTGCGGCGGACGAGCTCGACCTCCCGCGCGAGGCCGCCCGTGAGCTTCACGGCGCCCGGCGGCAGCGGGCGCATCTCGTCCTCGACGGCGGGGCGGACGATCGCCGGGCCGCCGACCGAGATCTCAAAGGGATAGACGGGAAGCCCGTCCGACTTCCGGCGGAACGCCACGCCCGGCGGATAGGCGGAGACGCAGTAGCGGACGGTCCGCGGGTCCGCGACGGCGCCGCACGAGACCCTCACGTGCCCGTCGGCGAGCAGCTCGCCGTCGGCCCAGGCATGCCGCCCGTCCGCGCCCGCGAGCGAGAAGAGGTGGGGATGGAACGCCGTCCCGCCGCCGTCGAGGGCGAGCCCGCCCTCCGCGTCGGAAAACGCGACGACAAGCGCGCCGCCGTCGCGCACGACGGACGCCGCGCGCGGGCCGGGCGCGAAGGACAGGTCGCCGTAGGCCACGCGCATCGCCTCGTGCGCGAGGCGCCGCCCGACCTCCCGCTTGTTGGACGGATGGATGTCGGAATGGTCGCCGATGTCGACCGTGCAGGCGACGCCGACCTTCGGGAAGAGCCGGCAGCGGTCCTGCGCGAGGCGGAAGAGCCCGAAGCCGACGCAGCCGGCGGGGTTCGCCTCGCCCTTCCAGAAGTCGTCGGGAAGGCGGTCCGCCGGACGGTGCGCCTTCCACGCGGAAAGCTGCGTGATCACGAACGGCATCGCCGGGTCGCGGAAGGCCGCGCGCCACGCCTCGATGAGCTTCTCCTGCATCCCGACGTATCCCTCGGGGTCGCCCGCGTTGCTGCAGCCCTGGTACCAGATGGCGCCGCCGACGTTCATCGCCGCCACGGGCGCGATCATCGCGTTGTAGAGCGTCGTCGGCGACTGGTAGTCGTAGCGCGGCTCGACAACCGTCCCGGCGACGTCCTGCGGACGCGGCCCGATCTTCCCGATGTCCGCGACGAACTCGACGCGCTCGAGCCAGTCGCCCGTCCCGAGCGGGAGGCGCTCGCCGGACGCGGCGTTCTCGATCCAGAGGTTCGGCCCGATCTCGCCCGTCAGGTAGTGGTCCTCGGCGCGGACGGCGACCACGTGCCGCCCCGGCGCGAGATCCGCGACCTCGTAGTCGCGCGGCGCCTTCCAGTACTCCGGAACGTCCTCCGTCGTCGCGCCGACGAGCACGCCGTCGAGATACGTCTCGTCGAGGTCGTTGACGTAGTCGAGGTGGATCTTCGCGCGGCCCTTCCAGGACGCGGGGACCTCCACGTCGAAGCGGTACCAGGCGGCGCCCGGGCGGAGCAGCCCCTCCATCTCCCCGCGCGGGGCCCTTCGCCACTGCGAGAGGTCGGCGTCCGGACGGCCCCACTCGCGGCGCGCCTCGGCCGTCTGCCGCGGCGCGGTCATGCGGAAGCGCACGAGCCAGTCCTTCATCGCCTGGCGCAGGCCCTCGCGGAGCTCCTCCGCCGAGGTCGCGCGCGGCTTCGACGCGTCGAAAGCCGGCTGGCGGATCCCCTCGAGCGCCCCGAGCGTCGCCCGGTCGCCGAGCGCGCGGAACGCGGCGTCCGGCATCCAGGCCTGGATGCGGGAACCGCCCCAGGACGACGAGACGATGCCGACGGGAACGCCACCGAGCTGTCTGCGGAGCTCCCGCGCGAACCACAGCGCGACCGCGCTGCAGCGCCCGTTCGCCTCGCGCGTGTCGGCGCGCTTCCAGCAGGTCCCGGACGGCGGGTTCGCGCACGGCCCGTCGATCGACAGCGCGCGCGGGACGTAGAAGACGCGGAGGTCCGGATCCTTCTCGGCCGCGACGGCCTCTCCGTCGGGCAGGTGGTAGAACCGAGGCGACTCGAGGTTCTCGCCGAGCACCCAGAACTCCATGTTGCTCTGCCCCGACGCGACCCAGACCTCGCCGACCATCACGTCGCGGAGCCGGATCGTCGAGAACGGGCGGCTCTGCGCGTCGGGCGAGGCCAGGACCTCGACCTCGTACGGGCCGCCCGCCTCCATCGCGGGCAGCTCGGCGGACCAGCGCCCCGAGGCGTCGGCCTGCACGCGCGCCGCGCCCTCGCCGAGACGGACGGTCACGATGACGCCCGCGGCGGCCGTGCCCGACAGCCGGACGGGGCGCCGCCGCTGGAGGACCATGTGGTCCGTGAAGATGCCGTCGACCGAGAACGCGCTCGGCGGAACGGCGGAGAGGGCGAAGGACGCGAGCGCGGCGAACGCGGCGAGGGTGGTCTTTCCGGTGTTCATTTGTCTTCCCGTCTTTGTCGAGATGGAAACCGCGGCCGCCGAAGGGGATGCCTCGCGGAACCAAGGGGCGCGAGGCGGGCCCGCGCGCCCCTTTCCCGCCTGCGGCCCGCGGGGGCGTCAGTAGAAGTTGCCATAGGAGCGGACCTTCGCGTAGCGACGCTCAAGCAGCTCGTCCACCGGAAGCTTCGCGAGCTCCGCGAGGGCGGCGAGGACCGCCTTCCTGACGGCCGCCGCCGCGGCCCTGTGGTTCTTCTGCGCGCCGCCCGCCGGCTCCTTCACGATCTCGTCGACCGCGCCGAGCCGCAGAAGGTCGGGCGCGGTGATCTTGAGGGCCTCGGCGGCCTCGGGGGCCTTCGCGCCGTCGCGCCAGAGGATGCCCGCGCAGCCCTCGGGGGAGATCACGGAATAGACCGCGTTCTCCATCATGAGGACCCTGTCGCCGACGGCGATCGCGAGCGCGCCGCCCGAACCGCCCTCGCCCGTGACCACGACGACGACCGGCGTCGCGAGGCGGGCGAAGAACTCGAGCGACTTCGCGATCGCCTCGGCCTGCCCGCGCTCCTCGGCCTCGCGGCCGGGATACGCGCCGGGCGTGTCGACGAACGTGACGACCGGCAGATGGAACCTCTCGGCGAGCTTCGCGAGGCGCATCGCCTTGCGGTAGCCGTCTGGATTCGCCATGCCGAAGTTGGCCGCCACGTTCTCCTCGACCGTCTCGCCCTTGTTGTGCCCGAGCACCAGGACCTTCGTCCCGCCGATCGTCGCGAACCCGCCGAGCAGCGCGCGGTCGTCGTTGACGAGCCGGTCGCCGTGAAGCTCGACGAAATCGGAGCAGATCAGCCTGATGAAGTCCTTGAGGTGGGGCCGCTTCGGGTCGCGCGCAAGCTTCACGCAGTCCATTGCACTCTTTGCCATAAATCTCCTCTCCTAAATTACTGACTCCTGACCCCTGGCTACCGACCCCTCAAAAGCCCCAGTAGTCCAGCATCTTGGCGATAAAGCCCCTGAGCTCGCCGCGCTCGACGATCTTGTCGATGAAGCCGTGCTTCTCGAGGTATTCGGCGGACTGGAAGTCGTCGGGCAGCTTCTGGTGGATCGTGTTCTCGATCACGCGCCGCCCGGCGAAGCCGATCAGCGCCCTCGGTTCGGTGACGTTGATGTCGCCGAGCATCGCGTAGGACGCGCTCACGCCGCCCGTCGTCGGGTCGGTGAGGACGGAGATGTAGGGAAGCCCCGCCTCCTTGAGCCTCGCGATCGCGGCGGCCGTCTTCGCCATCTGCATGAGCGAGAGGATGCCCTCGTGCATGCGCGCGCCGCCAGAGGCGGAGAAGAGGACGAGCGGGCGCCGCTCGGCGATCGCCCGCTCGCATGCGCGGGCGATGCGCTCTCCCGTGCCGGTGCCGAGGGAGCCGCCCATGAAGGCGAAGTCCATGACGCCGAGCATCACGGGGTGGCCGCCGACCGTCGCCGTGCCCATGACGACGGACTCGGTCTCGCCCGACTTCGCGATCGTCGCCTCGACCTTGTCCTTGTAGGGCCCGGTCGCGTCGTGGAACGCGAGGTGGTCGGAGTAGGAGACGGCGCGGAAGACCTCCGCGAACGAGCCGCCGTCCGCGACCTGCGCGATGCGCTCCCGGGCCGAAAGCCGCCCATGGTAGTTGCACTTGGGGCAGATCGCGTCGTTCCTCTTCCAGACCGCCTTCTCGAAATGGCTGCCGCACTTCGGGCAGATCGCCCAAAGGGCCTTGGCAGGCGGGATCTTCGCCTTTTCCGTCTTCGCTTCGAACCAGCTCATGTCGTCACCTCGGAACTGAGACCGGGACCTGCGCCCCGGATTGGGGGTTATTATACCATATATCGCCGCCTCCGGGCGGGGAGGGCTTGCGCCAGTAGGAAAGGTACTCGGTGTTGCCCATCTCGCGGCCCCTGATCGGCGACTCCGCGAGGCCGAGGAGCTCGAGCCCGAGCTCCTCCTCGGCGAAGCGGACGATTCCGTCGCGCGCGGCGAGGCGGAGCGACGCGTCGCGGACGAGCCCCCCGGGGGCGTTGCCCTTCCCGACCTCGAACTGCGGCTTGATGAGCGCGACGATTTCGCCGCCGGGGGCCAGCACGCCGCGGATCGGCGGGAGGATCAGTCGGAGCGAGATGAACGAGACGTCCGTCACCGCGAGCGTCGGCGTCTCGGGAAGGTCCTCCGGCCGCATGAACCGCGCGTTGAAGCTCTCGCGCACCCAGACGCGCGGGTCGACGCGCAGCCGGTAGGCGAGCTGGTTCGTCCCGACGTCGACGGCCATCACGCGCGCCGCGCCGTGCTGGAGGAGGCAGTCGGTGAAGCCTCCCGTCGACGAGCCGACGTCGAGGCAGGTCCGCCCCTCGGCCGAAAGCCCGCCCCAGAGCGCGAACGCGCCCTCGAGCTTCTCGCCGCCGCGCGAGACGAAGCGCGGCGGCGACTCGACCTCGACGGACGCCTCGTCGGCGACCGTCCGCGACGCCTTGCGCTCCGTCTGCCCGTCGACGCGCACCTTGCCCTCCAGGACGAGGGCCTGCGCCCGCGCGCGGCTCTCGGCGAGACCGCGCTCGACGAGGGCGATGTCGAGACGCCGCTTCACCTACTTGAGGAAGTTGAGCTTGCGGATCTCGCTGTGCTGGAAGGTGCGGTTGATCCCGAGCGAGACCTCGACCTCGACGCCGGACGGCGTGTTGGAGATGAGGACGCCGCGGTAGGTGCCGCCGTCCGTCAGGATCTCGACGTCGGGCGTGAAGACGCGCTTCATCTTCACGTTGACGGTCGCGGTCTTCTGGTTCTCGACGACCGGGTGCTTCGTCGTCTCCGCATAGCCCTCGCGCCTGAGGACGAGCGTGTGCTCCCCCTCGCGGACGTTCTCGATCGGGAACACGTCGCTCGCCCCCTCCTCGCCGTCGCGCGCCTTCGTCGCGCCGAGGTTGTTCCCGTCGAAGAAGACCTGGACGCCGGCCGGGATCGTCCGCACCTCGACGCGCCCCATCACGTTCTCGAGGCGGAACTCCTCGACGATGGCGCCGCCGTTCTCGAGCGCGACCGTCTTGGACGAGGTCGCGAAGCCGTCCATCTCGGCGCGGATCGTGTACTCGCCCGGCTTCAGGTTGGAGAGGGAGACGGGCCCCCTGCCCTGCGGCTGGTCGTTCACGTAGAAGCGCGCCCCCTCGGGGACCGACGAGAGCGACATCGTGCCCGGCAGCCCGACGAGCCGGATGAACAGCGTCTGGCTCTCGCCGGCGACCATCGAGATCTCGCGGACCGCGTCGTCGAAGCCCGGGCGCCTCAGCATGACGGTGGCGCGGCCCTTCGGAACGTCGCGGACGGTCAGCGGGGTCTTGCCGCGGGGCTGCCCGTTCACGACGACGTCCGCGCCGGACGGCTCGCTCGTCACCTCGATGACGCCCGAGTCGACGATCAACGACTCCCTCTTCACGAGCGGGACGCGCCCGTTGAACTTCACCTCGACCGTGCGCGGCTGGTAGCCCGGCTTCTGGAGGAGGAGGCGGTAGACGTCCTTCGCGTCGAGGGAGGCGACGAGGCGCGGCGTGCGGCCAAGCGAGAGCCCGTCGAGCGAGATGTCGCACCCCTCCGGCTCCGTCGTGAGCAGAAGCAGCCCCTTGACCGGGTTCAGCACGGCGTTCTTCTGGAAGAAGCCCCCCTCGCGCAGGAAGAGGAACTCGTCGACGCCCTCGTAGCCGGGCATCTCGAAGCGGACGTGCCGCTTGCCGGGGCCCAGGTCGTAGAGCGTGAGCGGGGTGACGCCGCGCATCGAGCCGTCGACGAGGACGCTCGCGCCGTCCGGCTGGCTGGTGAAGTCGCAGCGGATCGCCTTCGACTCCTGGGCGCCCGCGGCGGCCGCGAACGCAAGCGACAGAACAAGAAAGAGACTCTTCATTTTCCCCCCTTCGCCTTCTTCATGCGGTTTTCGACGTCGACGAGCTTCGCGTTCGCCTCGGCGTGGCGCGGGTCGTCCTTCTCGGGCACGAGGTCGCAGAGGACCTTGAGCTCGGCCTGGGCCACCTCCCAGTCGCCGAGGTTGATCGCCTTGTCGGCGACGAAGCGCTGGTCGTTGTACCGGCGCGTCAGCTCCTCCTCGGTGCGCGAAAGCCTCTCCTTGAGCTCGCCGTAGCCCTCCGGCTTCGGGTTGATCGTCTCGAGGTAGAAGATCGCCTCCCGGTAGGCCTTGACCGCGGCGCTCAGGTTGCCGTACTCGACCTCGCGCTCCTCCCACTTCGCGTCGCCCACCTCCGCGCTCTGCGCGCTCAGCTTGACCAGCTGCTCGCCCGAGTACTGGATCGCCCAGATGCCGAGCTCGTTGCGGGAGAACGCCTCGAGGGCCTCTCGGACGAGGCGGAACGCGTCCGGCTCGGGCGAGTTCTCGACGAGGATGTCCTTCACGTCGTTCCAGCGGACGATGCGGATGCGGTAGCTCTTGAGCGCGTTCTCGTCCGACACGCTCGCGCCCGCGTACTCCTCCTCCAGCGACCGGAAGCCGGGCGTCTCGAGGATCTCGAGGACGCGCGCCATCGCCGCGTCGGAGAGCTTCGCCTTCTTGTCGACGTGGCGGTTCTCGCCCGGCACGTCGTCGAAGGCGACGCGCAGCACGCCCGACCCGTCGACCGTCATCTGGTAGCGGAAGATGCGCGTCGCGTCCGCCTCGACCTTCTCGTAGTAGAGCCCCGTGAGCGCCGGCTCCTCCTTCTCGGGCGCGACCGGCGCGACCGGCCTCTCGGACTCGCGCGGCGCGTAGAGGACCACGGCGATCGCCGCGGCGACGACGAGCGCGGCGACGATCCAGAGGACGTTCGCAAGAGGCGCGCGGCGGCGCGCGCCCGGCGCGGACGCGGGACCGGACGGCGCGCGCCCGGACGGAACCGGCTCGCCCCCCGTCCCGAGGCCGAGGTCGATCGGCCCGCCGGCCGACGGGACGACCGCGCGGACGACCGCCGCGGGACGCGGCGGCGCGCCCTCCGCGACGACGGCGATCGACGTCGACCCGACCTCGATCGTGTCGCCCGCCTTCAGCTCGCGCGAGTCGGAGCCGAGCTGCTCGCCGTTGACGAACGTCCCGTTCGCGCTCGCGAGGTCCGTGACGCGCACCCCAGCCTCGCCAGACTGCTCGAAGAGGCAGTGGTTCCTCGACAGCTCCTCGTCTGGCACGTGGACGTCGTTCGAGGACGAGCGGCCAAGGCGGACCCCTCCGGCGCCGACCTGGAAGCGCGTGCCGGACATCGGGCCCGACACGATCAGCAGTTCTGGACGTTTCGACATGTCTTCTTGTCCCTCCGTTACAGCATGCCCTTCATCGCCTGCGTCAGCACCGGGCCAAGCAGGATGATGAACACGGCAGGAAAAATGCACAGCATCAGCGGCCCCAGCATCTTCGTCGGCGCCTCGTGCGCCAGCTTCTCCGCGCGGTCGAACCGCCGGCTGCGGAGCTGCTCGGACTGGATGCGGAGGATCGCGCCGATCGACACGCCGAGCTCGTCGGCCTGGATGAGCGCGAAGGCGACCGACCTCAAGTCGCCCTGGCGCACGCGGTCGGCCATGTTCTTCAGCGCCTCGCGGCGCGAGGAGCCGACCTGTATCTCCTTCGTCATGCGGAGAAGCTCCTCGTTCAGCGGATCGAGCCGGCGCGACTGGCAGTTGCGCTGGAGCGCGCTGATGAAGTCCATGCCCGCCTCGACCGACAGCGTCAGGATGTCCAGGACGAACGGAAGCGCCTTCATGATCGCAAGATGCCGCTTCTTGAGCGACGAGCGCAGCCACATCATCGGCTGCAGGTAGAAGAGGACGAAGCCGAAGAGGCACAGCGGGCCGAAGCCCGAGGCGAACGGCGAGTCGGGCAGCGCCGCGCCGAGAAGCGCGACCAGCACGCCCCAGGCCGTGCCGAGCACGACCGGGCAGAGGATCTTGAGCGCGACGAACTCGCGCCCCGACAGGAGCCCCTCGAAGCCCGCCGCGACGAGCATCCAGTCCGCCGCCTCGATCTGCGAGCGGAACATCGGCCGCGAGACGACGCGGTCGAGGTTGCCGACGAACGGGAGCAGCATCTTGAACACGACCGGGATCGACCGCTCCTGCCGCCTGCCGTCCGCAAGCGTGACGTACGTCACGTCCTTCGCGACCTCCGCGGCGTACCAGCCGATGCCGGCCGCGCAGAGCGCCCAGAACAGGATGATCGACAGACTCATCACTCCCATGCCCGGCCTCCCTTCCCCGTCAGGTCGCGGCGGTTCCGCCGCCGGCCGGCGACGCCGGCGAAAGCACGCCGCCGCACGCGCCAGGCTCGCCCGCGAAGAGTATCATGCCTTCGCTGACGCCGACCGACATCTTCCTCGGCGCGAGGTTCGCGACGAAGACGACTTCCTTCCCGACGAGCGCGGCCGGGTCGGGGTACGCCCCGCGGATCCCCGAGAAGATCGTGCGCTTCCCGAGCGAGCCCGCGTCGAGGACGAACTTGAGCAGCTTCGCGCTCTTCGGCACGGCCTCGCAGCTCTCCACGACGCCGACGCGGAGATCGAGCTTTTCGAAGTCCGGGAAGGAAATCTCCGCCTTAAGTGGAACAGCCGGTGCCCCAGCCGCCCCCGCGGCGCTCCCAGTCTTAGTCTTGATGTCCGAACTCTGTTCGGACCGTCCTTTGTTCTTGCTGGCGCGGGACTCGTGGGCGACCTCTCCGGAGTCGGCGGGCTTCACCGTGGCCGCGGCGATCATCGCGTCGACCTGCTTGGAGTCGATGCGAGAGGCGAGATACTCGTACGGCCCAAGAGCGGCGCCCTCTATCGCGGTGTCGCGGGAGTCCCACGTCCACTCCGCCTCGCCGAAGAGCTTCATCGCCTTGTCGGCGTAGGCGGGGAGAACGGGCTTCAGGTAGATCGCCAAGATGCGGAACGCGTTGAGCGCCGCCGTGAGGACGACGCGCGTCGCCTCGGCGTCGGTCTTCACGGTCTTCCACGGCTCCTTGCGGTCGAAGTACTCGTTCGCCGCGTCCGCGAGGCGGCAGATCTCGACGACCGCCAGGTTGAAGCGGCGGTCCTCGTAGTGCCTTGCAATCGTCTCTCCGCCGTCGCGGAGCTTCTTGAGGAGCGCCAGCTCCTCGTCGTGGCCTGCGAGCGTCGCAAGCGTGCCGTCGAGCCTCTTCTGGAGCATCTGCGCCGAGCGCGAGGCGATGTTCGTGATCTTGCCGACCAGGTCGGAGTTCACGCGCTGGACGAAGTCCGCGAGATTCAAGTCCATGTCGTCGGTCGTGCCGCCGAGCTTCGCGGCGTAGTAGTACCTAAGCGCCTCGGGCGGGAGATGGTCGAGGTAGGTCCTCGCGTTGACGAACGTGCCCTTCGACTTCGACATCTTCTCGCCGTTGACGGTGAGAAAGCCGTGGACGAAGATCTTGTCCGGCTGCTGGAACCCGGCGACGTTCAGCATCCCCGGCCAGAAGAGGCAGTGGAAGCGGATGATGTCCTTGCCGATGAAATGGTAATGCTCCACCTTGGGCAGGGGTTCGGGAGTGCCCGAGCCCCCGGTTGCTGCCCCCCACCAGTCCTCGAACCTCTCGCCGCTCCTCTCGCACCAGTTCCTGAGCGAGGCGAGATAGCCGATGGGCGCGTCGACCCAGACGTAGAAGAACTTGCCCTTGTGCCCGGGGATCTCGAAGCCGAAGTACGGCGCGTCGCGCGAGATGCACCAGCCGCGCAGCGGCTCCTTGAACCACTCGAGGAGCTTGTTCGAGACGTCGCTCGTCGTGTGTCCGGGAATCCACTTTTCAAGAAACTCGCGCTGCGGCTCGAGCTCGAAGTAGAGGTGCTCCGAGTCCTTCACGACGGGCGTCCCGCCGCAGGTGGTGCACGCGGGGCTGCCGAGCTCCTCGGCGCCGTAGGTCGAGCCGCACTTGTCGCAGCTGTCGCCGTACTGCCCCTCCGCGCCGCACTTCGGGCACGCGCCCTTCACGAAGCGGTCGGGGAGGAACATCCTGCAGCGCTCGCAGTAGAGCTGGGGCGACGTCTTCCTCGTGACGCCGCCCGACTTCTCCATCGCCGCGAAGAACCGCTCGGAGAACGCCCTGTTCTCGGGCGAGTTGGTCGTGTAGTAGTTGTCGAAGGCGACCTGGAAGTCGGTGAAGTCCCTGAGGTGGATGGCGTGCGTGCGCGCGATCAGCTCCTCGGGCGAGACCCCCTCCTTGCGCGCCCGGATCATCACGGGCGTGCCGTGCGTGTCGTCCGCGCAGACGTAGACGCACTCGTTCCCGCGGAGCTTCTGGAAACGGACCCAGAAGTCCGTCTGGATGTATTCGACCAGGTGCCCGAGGTGGATGTCACCGTTCGCGTAGGGCAGCGCGCTCGTGACGACGATTCTTCTCTTCGTTGGCATACTGCCCCCTATTATAGCAAAAAAACCGCGGCAAATCTGCCGCGGTCTCGCATTTCCGGCGACGCCGGACGGCCGTCACTTCGTCGAGATCCGGTCGTTGTACTCGCCCGTCTCGGTGTTGATGCGGATCACGTCGCCCTCGTTGATGAAGAGCGGGACGGCGCAGACGTAGCCGCCCTCGACCGTCGCCGGCTTCGTGACCTTGCCGGACGCCGTGTTGCCCTTCACGCCGGGCTCGACCTTGACGACCTTGCGCTCGACGAGCTGCGGGAGGTCGACGCCGATCACCTTGTCGTTGAAGAAGAGCGCCTTGACCTCCATCTCGTCCATGAGGAAGTACTTCTTGTCGCCCATGACGTCGTAGCTGACGCGGATCTCCTCGAAGTTCTCGTCCGTGAACACGAACGCCGTGCCGTCGTCGTAGGAGTACGTCACGCTCATCTGGAGGAGCTCCGGCTTCTCGAACTTGTCGCCCGAGCGGTAGCTCTTCGTGCAGCCCCCCCCCGTGACCATGTTGCGGAGCTTGCAGTTGTAGATCGCCTGGCCCTTGCCCGGCTTCGAGAAGGAGAATTCCGTGATCTCCCACGGCTCGCCGTCGATCAACAGCTTGACGCCCTTGTGCAGCTCACCGGCTCCGATGACTTCGCCCATTTCCTGACTCCTGTTCGTTTTGTTGAAATTCCCGGATAGTATACCAAATCGCGGCCGGCAGGGCAAACGCGCCTCACTCCCACTCGATCGTGGCGGGCGGCTTCGGGGTGACGTCCCAGACGACGCGGTTCGCGCCCTTGACCTTGGTGGCGATCCTCTCGGCGACCTTGGTCACGAACTTGAACGGCAGCTCGACGACGCCGGCCTTGACGAACTGCCGGGTCGAGATCGCGCGGATGCCGATCACGTAGCCGAACGTGCGCGCGCCGTTCTTGACGCCGACGGACTTGACGTTCGTCATGATCGCGAAGAACTGCTGGGCCTTCTTGTCGAGGCCGGCCTTGTGCATCTCGTCGCGGAAGATGAAGTCGGCCTGGCGGAGGATGTCGAGCTTCTCCTTCGTGAGCTCGCCGATGCAGCGGACCGCGAGACCGGGGCCGGGGAACGGCTGGCGCATGACCATCTCGTCGGGAAGGCCGAGGAGCTTGCCGACCTTGCGGACCTCGTCCTTGTAGAGGTACTTGACGGGCTCGACGAGGCCCTTGAAGAGGATGTCCTTCGGGAGGCCGCCGACGTTGTGGTGGGCCTTCACCGCCTTGTGCCCGCCGACGCCCGACTCGACGATGTCGGGATAGATCGTGCCCTGTCCGAGGAACTCGATGTTGCCGTACTTCTTCTGGAGGTCGCGCGCCGTGTCGGCGAAGACCTTGATGAACTCGCCGCCGATGATCTTGCGCTTCTTCTCGGGGTCCGTCTCGCCCTTCGCCTTGTCGAGGAAGCGCCTCTCGCAGTCGAGCGCGACGAGGTTCACGCCGAACTGGCCCTTGAAGACCTTCTTGATCGTCTTGCCTTCGTTCAGGCGCATGCAGCCATGGTCGACGAAGACGCAGACGAGCTGCTTGCCGATGGCCTTGTAGAGGAGCGCCGCGCAGACGGACGAGTCCACGCCGCCGGAGAGCGCGAGCAGGACCTTCTTGTCGCCGACCTCTCGCCTGATCGCCTCGATCTCCTCCTTGACGTACTTCCTCGCGTTGAAGGTCTTGCCGACACGGGCAAGGCGCTCTTTCTCTGCCTGGTTCATGTTTCCTCCTTGTATGCGTTAAACTCTGGATTTCAAGCTTTCCCCAACCGCTGCCCGGCGTACTTCTTCTCATGGATGGGCTTCCACCACCACTCGTTGTCGAGGTACCACTGCACCGTCTTGCGGATGCCGGTCTCGAAGTTCTCCTCGGGCTTCCAGCCAAGCTCGTTCATCAGCTTCGCCGGGTCGATCGCATAGCGGAGGTCGTGCCCAGGACGGTCGGCAACGTAGGTGACAAGGCCTTCATACTTGCCCCCTGCCCTCGGCCTCAGCTCGTCGAGGATTGCGCAGACTGTCTTGACGACCTCGAGGTTCGTGCGCTCGTTGTGTCCGCCGACGTTGTACGTCTCGCCGGGAACGCCCTTCGCGTTCACGAGGCAGAGCGCCTTGACATGGTCGTCGACATAGAGCCAGTCACGCACGTTCGCGCCCTTCCCGTACACGGGGAGCGGCTTCCCATCGAGGCAGTTCAGGATAATAAGCGGAATGAGCTTCTCGGGGAAGTGATAAGGCCCGTAGTTGTTCGAGCAGTTGGTGATCAGGACCGGCATGCCGTACGTGTCGTGCCACGCGCGGACGAGGTGGTCGCTCGACGCCTTCGACGCGGAATACGGCGAGTGCGGCGAATACGGGGTCCGCTCCGTGAAGAAGCCCCCTTCGCCGAGCGTGCCGTAGACCTCGTCGGTCGAGATGTGCTGGAAGACGAAGTCCGGACGCTCGCGCCACCACCTGAGCGCGGCCTGGAGCAGCGTCGCGGTGCCGACGACGTTCGTGCGGACGAACTCGCCCGGTCCGTCGATCGAGCGGTCCACGTGCGACTCCGCGGCGAGGTGGAAGACCGTGTCGGGCTTGAACTCCCCGAACGCGCGGTCCATCGCCTCCTGGTCGCAGATGTCCTTGACGAGAAGACTGTACCTCCCCTCCACTTCCCTCAGCGACTCGACGTTCCCGGCGTAGGTGAGCTTGTCGACGACAAGGACGTCGCGTCCCTCGCGGCAGAGGTGGCGGACGAGGGCGGACCCGATGAACCCGCATCCTCCGGTGACGATGCAGCGGCGGCTATTCCTCATCGGTGAACTCCTCGTTGACGACGGGCCGTCGCGCGGGCCTCGCGGCGTCCGAACCCGTATTCGCCCCGGGCGCGCCGGGGGCGGGCTTGCCCGCGTCGGCGCTCTTCTTCGGGCGGTAGCCGTAGCCGTAGCCGTACCGGTAGCCGTAGCCGTAGCCGCGGTGCGAGGACGGGTCGAACGCCGCGACGCTCGAGACCTCGACGTCGTTGACGACGACGCCGAGGATGTTCGCGCCGGCCTCGGCGAGGCAGCGGGAGCAGTACTGGATCGGCTTGAAGTGCGTGCGGTCGGGGCAGCACATGATGAGGACGGAGTCGGCCTGGACGGCGAGCGAGACGACGTCGCCGACGACGCCGTACGGCGGCGAGTCGATGACGATGCGGTCGTAGTTCGCGCGGGCCCATTCGAAGAAGTCGTTGACGGGGGTCGAGCCGAAGATCGTCGAGGGCGAGACGCCGTCCGGCGGGAGCGAGCAGATCGCGTCGAGCCCCGCGACGGGCGTCTTGTTGACGAGCTTCGCGAAGTCGGGCCTCGCGCCGCCGTTCGCGGACTGGAGGACATGCGAGAAGCTGCGGTCCTGCGTGAGCTCGACCCCCCAGATGCGCGCGAGGCGCGGACGGCGGAGGTCGAAGTCGACGTGGAGGACCTTCTTGCCGGTCTGGGCGTGCGAGATCGCGAGCGAGGTCGAGGTGATCGTCTTGCCCTCCCCGGGCTGGGTCGAGATGACGAGGATGCAGCGCGTGAACTCCCCGTAGCGCGGCGAGTCGAGGAGGTTGCGGAGGCCCGCGACGGCCTCGGAGAACTGGGAGTACTTGTCCTCGACGGCGAAGCGCGCGACCTGCTCGCGGCGCTTGCGGCGGACGTGCGGGAGGACGGCCAGGACCTTGAGGGCGAGGCGGGTCTCGATGTCCGCGAGGTTGACGACCGTGTCCTCGAGGTTGTCGATCACCAGGACGAAGAGGAGGCCGAGCCCGAGGGAGAGGACGGCGCCCGCGCCGAAGATGACGATCGGGTTCGGGAGGACGGGCTTGGTCGGCACCGACGCGGGTCGCCCGACGCGGACGATCTCGTTGTCGGCCTCGGCCTGGATGCGCATCTTGCTCTCCTCGATGCGGAGGCTCTCGAGGAGGCGGTTGGCGACGCCGAACTCGGCCTCGAGCTTGCCGAGGCCGGACTCGGCGAGGACGATCTGCTGGCCGATGGACGAGAGGTCGTTGCGGAGGTCGTTCTGCTTCTGCCGCAGGCTCGCGAGCTGGTTGCGGACGACCTGGAGCGTGGACCGCCCGGTGAGGAGCGCGCGCGCCGTCGCGTCGAGGAAGCGCTGCTTGGAGAGGTCGAGCTCCTTCTTGCGCGCGACGACCTCGGGGTGGTTCTCGGTGTAGGTGACGAGCAGGCCCTGGTAGGCGCCGCTCGCGTCCTGGAACGCGCGGAACTCCTTTGCGATCTCCTCGGCGCGCGGAACGCCCGCCGAGAGGTTGCCGAAGGTCTCGGGGTCCTTCTGGACGGCCTGGAGGAGCTTCTCCCATTCGGTCAGCTGCGTCTCCTGCGTCTCGAGGGCGAGGATGTCGGCCGTCGTCTTGGAGAGGCTCTGCTGGATCGTGTCGCGCGAGGAGCGGAGGTTGTCGACCTTGTGCTCGGTCTGGAAGTCGGTGAGCAGCTTCGAGATCTTGTCGACTTCGCGGCGCTGCTTCTCGACGTTCTCGTGCGTGTGCTGGACCGCCTTGTCGCAGCGGACCTTGTTCTCCTCGTCGGAGAAGGCCTCGATCGACTCGGCGTAGGCGTTCGCGAGCGCGGCGGCGAGCTGGGGGGACTTCGAGCGGACCGAGATCGTGATGATGCGGGAGTTGCGCTGGAGCTCGAGCTTCGAGTCGGAGAGCGCCTCGGCGATGTCGTCCTCCGAGACCGTCGACGTCTGGTGGCTCGCGCGGTACTGCTGCTGGATCATCAGGACGATCTTGTCGGACCGCCAGTCGGAGATGCGCGTGTTGAAGATCTCGGCGTAGTTGTTGCCGTAGTCGATCATCGCCTCCTCGAGGGCGTTCGCCGCGTTGCTGCGCGTCGAGCGGCGCATGTCCATCGTGAACTCGCTCGTCGCCTCGTAGACCGTCGGCGAGATGCGGTAGACCGCGAAGGCGACGATGAGGCCGACCAGAAGGAACACGAACACCGACAGCCACCGCTGCGAGACGACGCGGAGCATGCGGCTCATCGTGACGGTGCCGACGATCGAGCCGTCCTCCTGCCCGCCGTACGCGCCGTAGCTGCCGTACGCGCCGTAGCTGCCGTACGCGCCGCCGTACTTCATCCCCGGCGCGCCGCCGTAGTACATCGGCCCCTGGCCGCCGCCGTAGTACATCGGCTGCTTCCCGCCGTAGTACATCGGCCCCGCGCCCTGGCCGCCGCCATAGTAGAGGGGTTTGTCCGCCATGTCACTTCTCCGTCTCCGACTCCCCGTCGGACTTCTTTTTCAGCGGGGGGAACGCGCTGCCCGCCATCGCGAACATCGCGCCCGCCGCCATCGCCGTCTCCGGCCGCCAGAAGGAGTGGTCGACGAAGCCGCAGGCCGCCGTCGCGGCGACCGCCAGCACGCCGAGCCCGCAGGCCGGATGGATGGACAGGATGCCCTCCGCCGCGCGGGAGCCCGCAAGCGCCCCCTTCACGGCCCCGGCCGCGCGAAGCGCGAACGTCCAGGCGAGGAAAAAGAGCGGCGCGGCGAAGAGGACCGTCCCGGCGATGCCCCGCTCGGCGAGCATCTGCCACCAGCCGTTGAGCGCGCCGACCTGCCCGTGCGGGAAAAGCGCCCAGTCGGCCTCCGTCGCGTTGAAGCGGATGTCGAGCCCGAACGAGCCGAGGCCCGTCCCGAGCCAGGGATGCTCGCGCCACGCCTTCGCAGCGATGCCCGACAGGGCGTCGCGCATCGCGGCGAAGCCCTCGGGGAGGAGCCCGCCCTCGCCGCCGGACAGGAACGCGAAGCGGACGTCCCTGACGGACGCCGGGACGGCGCCCATCGCGAAGAGGACGGCGAGAAGCGACGAGACGAGGAGGAAGGCGAGGCACTTCGCGACCGCGACCGCGCCGAGGCGGGCCTGCGCGTAGACGAGCGCGAGCGCAAGGACGAGGAGCGCGCCAAGCGCGTAGACGAGGATGACCGCGTCGGGGGCGAAGAGGTAGAGCCCGACGGCCGAGCCGCCGATGCCGACGGCAAGAAGGGGGAGCGACTGCTTCCACTTCCGCTCGAACGCCCCGGCCAGCGCGACCATGGAGCCCATCAGGTGGAGCCCGAAGGCGCTCCCGGCGAACGACGCGTCCGTGAGCGGGCACGCCGAGAGGCCGAGCGCCCGGTCGGAGCCGCACGCGCAGGCGACCCCCGCGACGAAGGCGGCGACCCCCGCGAGAAAGGAGGACGAGAAGAGGAAGACGACGCGGGCGGACTTGCCGAGCGCATGACGGCACGCCTGGAACAGGACGACGAGCGCGAGGGCCGTCGCGAAGGGCAGGCAGCCAGTCCCCGAGACGCCGCCCGGCAGGAAGGGAAGAGGCGGCTCGGCGAGGCTCCAGACCGCGTTCTCCGCGTCGTAGGCCATCTTGACGCCCCCGTTCGCCCACCGGACGGCCGCAAGGCCGGCGAGGACAAGGGAGAACCAGAAGAGGGGGTCCCTCGCGACGGAGAGCGCGACGCGCGCACGCGCGTCATGCAGCATCTCGTCCCTCCGGCGGGACGGCTCCATCGCCGTCCAGACCGCCGCAAGAAGCGTCAGCCAGAGAATCGTGCGGGCCGTCCAGGCCTCGCCGCAGAAGGGGAAAAGGAAGAGCGGCGCGACCGCCAGCAAGGCCAAGTGCGCCGCCAGTCCGTATTTGGTTATGGCCTTCTGCACTTCAGTACGTCAGGCTCAGGCCGACCGTGCCGCGGAAGCGGTCATAGTCGTAGTTGTGCCCGCGGACGTTGCCGCCGTCGCACATGTCGGTCTGGTACTCGAGGCGGCCGTAGACCGACAGGAAGCGGTTGACCGTGTAGTTCAGGCCGAGGCGCGTGGTGATGATGTCGTCGTCGTACGTGTAGTTGCGCGAGAACGAGTAGTCGTGCGACTCGCGGCGGTACGCGAGGTCGAACGTCGCGTTGAGCTTGCCGCGGACCATCGTGTGCGCGACGCCCCAGCTGATGGAGTCGACGCGGATCGAGCTGCAGGCCTCGCGCTCGGAGGGCTGGTAGTAGCTCGCCGCGAGGGCCATCATGTTCCACGTGTCGGAGATCTTCCACTTCGCGGAGGCCTGGTAGGTCCAGCCGTCCGTCTCCTCCGCGTCGCCGTTCGCGTAGTCGAAGCGGCTCCAGCCGGTGAGGAGGCGGTAGGAGAGCCTCTCGGTCGCGCGCGTTCCGAGACCGGCCATGACGGACCAGCCGCGGGACCTGTCGGCGTAGGCGTAGCGAGAGTTGTTCGGGATGTTGTCCTGCGTGTACCACTGGTAGTTCGCCGCGAGGAGGAAGTCGGTCCACTTCGAGGCCGCATAGCCCGCCTCGCCGCCGACCGTCCAGCGCTTCCAGCCGTAGAGCGGCGCGTACTCGTGGATGTTGTTCTCGTAGTCGAGGAGGTAGTACGACCCCTCGGCGGCCGCATGCCAGCGCTCGTTGATGCGACGCTCGACGACGGCCGCCGCCTGGAAGGTCCTGCGGTCGCGCCCGATGCCGCGGCCGTCATGGGCCGTCATGTCGTCGTCCTGGGCGATCTGGCTGAAACTCTCGGTAAGCATCACGCTCCAGCCGCGCTCGTCCGGGAGGGAGTCCGTCCACTTGAGCGAAAGGTTCTCGCCGTAGCTCGACTGGTTGAGGCGGGAGCTGTAGCGGCTGTAGCCGTGGTAGTTGTACCAGGCGCGGCCGGTGATCTCCCAGTTCTCCGCCAGGTATTCGGCGCCGAGGCCGGGGTTGACGACCCAGATGGACGCGTCCTTGGACTTCTTCGACGAGTCGATGTTCGAGTCGTAGGTGTAGGAGAGCGACACGTACGGGCGCAACGTCAGGCGCTCGCCGATCTTGTAGCCCTTCGGGCGGTCAACGAAGTCAGCCGAAGCCGTGAGGACGGTGGCGGAAAGGGCAATCGCAAGAGTGGGGAATTTCGCGTTCATTTCAGATTACCTCCAGAAATAGGCCGTTATCAGTGGCGCCCCGTCGTCTGACCGGGATACGGATGCGGCTCGGGAACGGGGATGACGATGGAGCTGCCGCCCGTCTGCCCGCGGGAATTGCCCGGATTGTACGGCGAGCCGGCGTCCATCGTGCGCGGGATGATCGACATCCCGCCGCCGGCCGAGAGCGCCGCGCCGTCGCTGAGGATCGGGTTGCCGAACGCGGGGGCGAGGAGCGCGGTGAAGGAGGAGGACGGATCCGCGAGGCTGCACTCGGACGCAAGGTCGCCCGCCAGCGCCGCGGGGGCGTTCACGAAGGAGAGCGCGAGGACCATGTCCGGATCGGGCAGGGAACCCGCGCCGGCGGCGCCAAGCATCGGGTCGTAGGTCTTCTCCTGGCCCTGGCCAAGGGCCGGCGAAATCCACTCGTTCTGCGCAAGGTCGCGCGTCGAGGGGTCCTTCAGGTCGGCGACGAGCGTGTCGCGGAGGTCGGCCGGCGAGCCGTTCGAGCCGCGGATGAGCATGAGGATCGCGAACGTGTTGCGGACGCCCGCGTTGTCGGCGGTGGCGGTGCGCTCCTGGACCTTCTCGAGGAGATTCGTGGCGATCCCCTTGTACTGGTCGTCGGTGTAGGGCCTGGACGGGTCGGCCGCGCGGTTGAACATGTCGGCGGCGAAGCGCTCGTTGATCACCGTAAGCGCCTCGGGCGGGACCGTCGCGTAGACCTCGGCGACAAGGGCCGTGAGGTTGCCCTTCTGCGCGCCCTTGAGCGCGGCCGCGTTCACGTCGAGGAACTTCGCCGTCTTCTCCTCCGTCGAGCCGGGCATCTTCTCGATCGCCGCGTTCACGTCGGCGAGGAAGGACGCCTGGTCGGCGGCGGACAGCTGCTTCATGACGGCCGTCATCGAGCCGGGGTCCGCAATGATGTCGCCAATCTTCCCGCGCGCGTCTGCGGCGGACATGGCCTTCTCCTGGGCCACCAGCGCGGACGCCAGCGCCATCGTGATCACCATCAGTAGTTTCTTCATTTTCTTCTCCTCTGTTTAGAGTTCCCTGCGCTTCTTGGAAGTCAGTACCAGGTCTCCGGCACCCAGACGACGTCGCCCGCGCGAAGCGCGATGTCCTTCTCGATGCGGCCCTTCTCGCCGATCTCGACGAGGTTGATCGTGTAGGTCGTCTTCTTCCCGTCCTTGTCGCAGCGGCTCACGCGTATCTTCGACTTGTTCGCGAACGGACGCAGGCCGCCGGCGGCCTGGAGGACCTTCGTCACCGTGAGGTCCATCGTCGACGGCATGTTCACCGGGCCGGGCGAGACGACCTCGCCGAGCACCGTCACCGTCCCCCACGGGCTCACGCCCTTGCCGTCGTACGGCGCGAACGTCACCGTCACCTGCGGCTGCTTGTAGTAGTCGGAATAGGCCTTCACGAGCTTCTGCTTCAGCGCGTCGAGCGACAGGCCGTCGCACGCCACGGGCGACTGCAGGAGATGCGGCAGCGTGATGTCGCCGTTCTGGTCGACGAGGGCCTGCATCTGGACCGGCTGGGCGGCGCCGCCCGAACTGACGACGACGACGAGGGCGATGCCGGGACGAACCCGCGGTTCGAAGTATTCAGGACCGACCGTCGGGCCCTCGGGCTCGGACGGCTCGAAAATCCTGGCGACAGTCTCGCACCCGCCCAGGCACACAAGGGCGCAAGCGAGGACGGCCAAGACGGCAATTCGTTTGGACAATTTTCCCATGCTGAACGTTATTATAGCGCAAAACGCCCGTCCGTGTCAACGGCAATCAGCCGCCTTTCTTCCCCCAAATGGCGGAAGACCAGATGCCGCGCCCGCGCAGGGACGAGGCTCCCCGCCCGTTCGGGCCATTCGATGACGAGGATCGCCCCCCGCGCAAGGTAGTCCTCCCACCCGATCGCCTCGACATCCTCCTCCCCTCGGAGGCGGTAGAGATCCATGTGGACGAGCAGGACGTCCGGAGACTGGTGCTCCTGGACGATGCAGAACGTCGGCGAGGTCACGCGCCCGGGCACCCCGAGCGCGGCCGCGAGCCCCTGCGTGAACGTCGTCTTTCCGGCGCCGAGGTCGCCCTCGAGGCAGACGACGTCGCCGGGCCCGAGCTCCTTCGCAAGCGCCCGCGCAAGCGCCCACGTCTCTTCGACCGATCCAACTTGGAATTCGCCTTTCATGTGGGGTTGGGATGTTGAGGGGGTGAGATGTTGAGGGGTTGGGGGATTAGGAGAGGAGGCCCTCGGACGCGAGTTCGTCGAAGCAGCGCCGCAGGTAGCTCGGCGAGAACGCCGACGCGTGCGGCATCCGGACGAGGTTCCAGGGGACGCGCGCCGCCGCCGCAAGGCCCTTGCCGCGCCGGCCGGCCGACGGGTTGAGGGGCGTCGGCTCGCACTTGAAGACGTCGAGGTAGGCGCCCGCGAGCCGGCCCCCCTCGAGCGCGGCGAGCAGCGCCCTCTCGTCCACGGCGTTCCCGCGCCCGACGTTCACGACGACGCACCGCCGGGGAAGGAGGCGGATGAGCCGCGCGTCCAGGAAGTCGTCCGTCCCCGTGTCCGACGGCAACGCAAGGACGAGCCAGTCCGCGCGGCGGAGAAGGGCCCGCCGGCGCGCCGGCGACGGCCCGTGCCGCGTGATTCCGTGGCATGCGACGCCGAACGGCTCGAGCCGCGCGGCAATCGCGCGCCCGATGCGCCCGAAGCCCGCGATCACGGCCGTCGTGCCCTCCAGGTCGCCGCAGCGCCCGGCAAGCCCGGCGCGCGGCCACAGCGGACCCTTCCAGAAGAACCCGCGCGTCCACGCGAGGAGGAAGCCGAGGACGGTCTCGGAGATGATCGAGCCGTGAAACGCGCCGAAATGGACCTTCACGCCCGCCGGCGCGTCCCGCCACGCGACAAGCTCGCGGCCCGCGGCCGGCGTCGCGAGCACCTTCAGCTTCGGCGCGCGCGCGAACCACTCCTTCCTGAAATGCCACACGACCGCGTGCGTCGCGCCGGGAAGCGCCTTCAGAAACGCAGCTTCGGTCCTCGCGCGGACGACGCGGCTCCCCTTCGGGACGAGGGACCTGAAATGCCGAAGCACCTCCGCATCCGCGCGGAAGCACTTCTCGGGCCACTCAAGCCAGATTACGTAAGCATTCATCCGATCCACCCCCCGCCGGCCGTCGGCACCCGTTCCCGCGGGCCGCGGTCCCTCCCGGCGCGGATATTATACCACAACGCGGCGCGGCGGCGGACGGGGCTATCGGATGAAAACGCCCAGCCCCTTGCGGACCATGAGCAGGATCTCGTTCTCGGTACGGACGATCTTCGAAGAGGGTGCGTTCCCGGTCAGCGCGTAGTCGCCCGTTATCCCCTCCGTCGCCGAGACGAGAACGTAATCGCCGGACTTTGCATCGTCGCGGATGTCGACATCGAGCGAGACATTCGACCCGAGCGCGAGCGGTCCGTAGACCTTGAGCCCGGTCGCGCCGCCCCTCCCCGCTTCGAACGCAAGCTTCGTGTTGGCGTTCATCGTGACGGAGCTCGGCTGCTCGGCCGACCCGACGGTCAGCGTTCCGTAGATGCGCGCGTTCGTCGTGTCCTCGTACGAACCCGGCGCGAGGACGCCGGGATTCCCCGCCGCGCCGTTCACGACGACGCAGGGGGTGGAGGCGGACGCGCTGCTGCGGCCGCTGTAGGTCTTGTCGGTCGCAAGGCCGCCGATCGAGCCGATTCCGCCCAACGTCGCCCCGGCGGAAACGACGACCTTGCTGTAGCCCGTGCCGGACCCTTCCGCGTTGTCCACGAGAAGGCGCCCCGACTGGACCCGGGTGTTCCCCTGGTTGCTGACGTCGCCGCCATAGGTCGAGCCGCTTCCGGAGAGCTTGACGGTGCCCGGACCCTTGATGTCCAGGCCGTCCCGCGCGTCCCATGCGTCGGTGATCGACCCAAGGACATGAAAGTCGACCTCGAGACCGTTCCCTCCCGCCGCGCTGAGTTTTGCGCAGAAGTAGCCATTGTCATACTGGTACTGGGACGTAACGTTGCACGGCAGGACAAACGTGGACGCCCTTGTCCCGGACACTCTCAGTTCGCTGGAAAGCATCTTGAACGTGCCGTTGCCAACCGTCGAATCCGCATTCAGAAACGTCATGTCCCCGGCGATTTCGAACATCCCGTGTTTTGCGAGGGCAGTGAACACATGGCTCCCCATCCTGGCCTCGCCACCCTCTTCAATGCTCAGATTGTTGATGTTCGCGCCATATGTATTCTTGTTCGACAGGTTCCAGGCAAGGACACCCCTGTTTTTGATCGTTATGTCGCCGCTGCCGTCGTTCGGCCCAAAGAAGCGAGCGGGCCAGTTGTTGTCGCGACCGGCTTCGAGGACGGCATCGTGTTCGCCGTCGCCGATTACGCAACCTCCGTTCGCCCCCAGCATGCGTTCGCCGCCGAAAGACACCGTGCCTTCGTTGATGTAGGTCCAGCCGACGCGCGAACTGTTCCCCGCCGTCAAGGCAAGCTTGCCGGGGCCGGTCTTCGTGATGTTGCCCGTGCCGGAGTGGGCGCCCTTCTGCGTGGCCGTCATCCCCTCCGGAACATAAAACGTGACATTCGCCCCGAACACGAGCGCCGGCTCCATCCAGGCCGCGCACGTTATGACAACGCTTCCGCCGGCGTCCGAGATGTTGGCGGTGTCCTGCCAGCTCGACGGCACGGCGTGGACGGTCGGGTCGTCCGCCTGCTCCCAGTTCGCGGCGACGTTCCACGACCCTTCCGCGCCGCCGATCCAGTTGTACGTCGTCGCGAAAGCGGGAAGCGCCGCGACAAGACCGGGCAAGAGAATGCTTTTCATGTTGTGGTTCCTCGTTTGTTTTCGGACGTCTTCCTGGTTTTTACAATTTTAAGTCGATTGCCGCAACGGCGGGGCACCCTACTTCTCCGCGATCTCGTAGAGCATTCGCGCGCCCTTCGGGCCCTTGACGGAGACTTCGAATGCGATTGCGCCGGCCTGGCGCCGGACGGGGACCTCCTCCGCGCGCGTACCGTCCGTCTCGAGGGCCCACACCCTGAGCTTCGCGGCCCGGGAGGACTTGAGCGACACCTGCGCCGCGCCGGCGCGGACGAGGTACGGAAGGTCGCCCCACTTCTTGAGCGTGCGGCGCGCGGTCTCGTCGTATTCCGCGCCGGTGTTCTGCAAGTCGGTGAGATGCGTCACGAACAGGCGCCCGGAGTCCTTGATCGGCTTTCCGTCCACGCTCGCGACCACCACCGTCGCGCCCTCGCCGGAAGTCATCTTGACGGCGACGCCGGCGGACGGACACCTGACCGTCGCGCCGGGATCGGCGAAGCCGCCGGCGATGCGCGCCGAGTCGAGGGTGAACGTCCCGCTCTTCTGGTCGAGCGAGACCGACGGGGACGCGGCGGGCGCGCCAAGCCTCTTCGCGACCGCCTTCGGATCGGCCGAATCCCTCGCGTCGACCCTCACCGCCCCGGCGGGCGCGGGCGAACCGGGGACCGCGCAGCCGATGGCGGCGGACCACACGCTCTGCGCGACTCCGGCGAGCCCGATGCGGGGCGGAGGGTTGCGCAGCGTGGACTCGGGAAGGTCGACCGCGATCCTCTTCTCGAACGGCTTCACGTCGCCGCGCAGGAACATGAGCGCGGTGATGCGGTCGGCGGCCATGTTGAGCGGATCGCGCGCGTTGTCGAAATAGTCCATCCGCGACGGCTTGAAGAGCCAGTCCTTCTGGTGGGCGTACGCAAAACGCCAGAGAACGTCCCAGTCCTGGACGGACGCCATCGCGCCGGTGATGATGCCGCCCACCCCGCGGAAGCGCCCGGGGGCGGAATAGTTGTACTCGGAGACCGTGAACGGCTTGCCCCAGATGCGCACCGAAGCCGACTCGCTGCCGCCAAGCGCGCCGTCGCGCACGGGGTTCGTGTTGCGGCACGAGCTGGGCGGGCCGTGGTGGGACGTCGCGAACATCGGATGGTCGATGTAGAAGTGCTCGTCGACGTAGCCGAAAAGCGCGCGCGCGTTCTGCATCGGCACGACCCTGCTGCCGCCGCAGTTGATGTCGGTGAAATGGGCGCGGCACTTCATCTCGCCCCGCATGAACTTCTCGACGCGCGAGAAGAACGCGCGCTCCACGTCGGCGAGGAACACCTGGCAGAGCCGCGCGCGCCTCGTGCCGTCGTAGACGTTCGCCGGAAAGCCCACGTTCCCGCGCGCGGGATCCTCGTCGTTCCTGAGGTCTCCGAGCGCGGCGTCGAGCGCGTCCCGGCCGGGATAGTTCTTCGCGAGCCAGGCGTTCCAGCGCTCGCCCCACTGCGGGCAGCGGCGGTCGAACCCGCCCATTCCGACCGGCCCCTCGTTGACGAACGAGATCCACGCCAGCGCCGGCTCTTCGGCGAGCGTGCGGTTCGTGTAGGGGTTGACGCGTCCGAAGAAAAGCCGGACGAACTTGACGAAGTCCTCGTAGGCCGGCTCGTACACGAGCACGCGGTCCTTCATGCGGCCGGCGTCGAACTTGTCGTCGCCCAGCCCGATCTGCCGGCCGGGAACGGGGCGGTTCACGTACAGGTCGGTCGTGAGGTAGATTCCGCGCTTCGCGCACCCCGCGACGAGATAGTCGAACTTGTCGAGACGGTCGCGGTCCCATTCGAACCCCGCCTTCCAGATCGGCGACGTGAGCTCGTTCTCGTAGTGGTGGATGCGGATCGTGTTGTAGCCGAGGCGGACGATCCCGTCGAGGAGGCGGTCCGCGTCCCCATGCGGGAGGAACTGCGCGCTGAAGCAGAGATTGACCCCGTAGAAGCGCAGCGCCTTCGACGGCTCCTTCGCCTTCGCGAAGTGCCCGTCCTTCGTGACGACGATGCGGTCCCCCTCGCCGATCGCTCCCTTCGCGAACCCCATTCCCGACAGGTCGAGGACGCTGCCGGGCGCAACCCCGGGAGACGGGACGGAAAGCGGAATCCAGTCCTCGCCCGCGGCGATCTTCACGGGGAAGTCGTCGACGTACTCGACGCCTTCCGGGCATTCGAACCCGATAGCGATGGAAAGCGGCACGCCCGGCTTGAGCGCCGACATGACCTTCCCGACGCGGACGTTGATCGTCGGGGCGTTCCACCGCCTGTTGTCCTGCAGGAGGACGTGGAGCGGCTCCGGGAAGCGCAGCGTGAACGCGCGCCCCGTCTTCGGGACGATCGTGAGATGGTCGCCCGTCGCGGAGGCGATGGTGACGTCCGCGTACGACTCGGGGAAGGTCCCCTTCCGGTCGCCGATCTCCCACGAACCTCCCGCGAGCAGGCCGACCGCGAATCCGTCCTCGAGCGCGAGCTCGCCGAAGTCGAACGGCGCGGAAGACGTGAACTTCCAGACCGCCTCGGCGGACTTCGGCCCCGTCTTCCTCGCCGTCAGCTCGCCCGCCACGCGCCTGTCGCCGACGACCATGTCGAACGCAAACGGCTGACTGGGGGAGTTCCTGGGCTCGCGGCCGGCAAACTTCCACGAACGGTCGGCCATCATCGGGGAGAGGTTGCACAGCGACGTTCCGCCGTCCGACCAGCGGACCGCCCCGCCGGGCCCCGCGGCGACCTCGTCGGCAGATGCGGCCGCGGCGGAAATCGCAAGCGCCGCGCAGAAAGCGAGTCTTTTCATGTTGCTCCTTCGTTTTCCTTGCCCGGAGGGCCGGCCGCACGCCCGGTGCGCCCGGTTTCGCCTTCCTCCGTCCTTACGGCGAACATTATACATCATCCCGCACGACCCCCACAATTAAACAAAGCGAATTAAAACATTTTAATTTGCGAATTTGCCCTTGCAGGGAGCGCCCGCCAAATGGTATACTTCGAGCCGGAGGAACGGCATGAAACGCGTGCTCGTCAGACTGCAGAAGCGCGACAACGCGGCGATGCGCATCGCCGACGGGATCATGCGCTACGCCAAGACGAAGACGGACTGGGAGGTGCAGTTCCTCGGATTCCACCCCGGCGTGGAGCGGATACGCCAGGTCGGATCGTGGAATCCGGACGGCGTCATCACGGAGCCGCCGTATCCCGCCGACGGCTCCGTCCTCCGGTCGAAGTCGGTCAAGGCCGCGGTATTCGTGAACAGGCCGGTGCCGGCGCGCATGCGCGTCCCCTACGGCGTCTCGGTTGCGGACAACGCGGCCATCGGGCGACTGGCCGCGGACTTCTTCGTCCGGAAGGGCCTCTACAGCTTCGCCTCCGTCCCGTCGCTCGGCGACGACGTCTGGAGCCGCGAGCGCGCCGCGGCGTTCCGCGACGCCCTCGCCGAGAGGTCGCTGCCGGTGCATGAGTACGCGCCGGACCGCAAGAACGCGAGCTGGGGAAGGGAGCACGAGCGCCTTGAGCGCTTCCTCCTGGGCCTGCCCAGGCCGTGCGGCGTGTTCGCTGTCTTCGACCAGCGCGCGAAGCACGTGCTGGACATCTGCCGCGCCGCGGGGATTTCCGTTCCGGAGCAGCTGCACGTGCTGGGCGTCGACGACGAGGAATGGGTCTGCGAGAACACGATCCCGACCCTCTCCAGCATCGACCCCGGCTTCCATGCCGGCGGATACGCGGCGGCGGAGCGGCTCGACGCCCTCCTGCACGGCGGGACGTTCGAAGACCCCGTCGTCCGCTTCCCCCCGAAGTGCATCCTCGAGCGCCGCTCGACGGGCGACTTCACGCATGGCGCGCGGAACGTCGCCGCCGCCATCGAGTTCATCAGGCGCAACGCGCTCGAGGACATCTCGATGGACGACATCGTCAAGGCGTCCGGCACGTCGCTGCGGCTGCTGCAGAGGCACTTCGCGGCGATTTCGGGACGCGGGATCGCGGCCACGCTGCGCCAGGAACGCCTCGAGCGCGCGTGCAGGATGCTCGACAAGACGGAAACGCCGATCGCCGTCATCTCGGAACGCTGCCGCCTCGGCGGAGAGTTCAACGCGAAGACGCTCTTCCGCAAGACCTACGGGATGTCGATGCGCGAATGGCGCGAATCACGCCGCTAGCCGCTCACAGCGCGACGAGGGCGCCCTTCCTGGCGGACTCGTACATCGCGAGCAGGATTCGCTGGGTCGCATATCCGTCGGCGAAGTCCACCCTGCTCGGCCCGCCCGTCCTCACGGCCTGCGCGATGTCGCGGTAGCATCTCTCGAAGTAGAGGAACCTGTCTTCGTCCCCGTGGTGGAAGTTCTCGTCGAGCGCGGGGTTCTCCTCGCCCTCGGGCGTCACGAGGCGGAACACCCCCCTGCCGCCCTCCGGCCTGTTCGTCCACAGCTCGCAGAACCCCCGCGTGCCGTTGACGCGGATGACCGGCGCGTCCCACGAATTCTCGGAACAGGCGGAGAAGTCGAGCCGGACGCCCCCCTCGAGATAGACGGTCGCGGACATCCCGGACTCCACCATGGCGCCGTGCCACGAAACCGTCCCGAGGCCGTCCGCGCCGGCAAGGACGGACTTCGCCGCGGGGGAGCCGAGAACGTAGAGCGCCGCGTTCACGAAGTGGGGCCCGAAGTCGAGCGCGTTCGGACACGGCTGCGCGAGATCGACCGAGACCACCGCGCCGAGGCGTCCGGACGCGACCGCCTCGCGCGCCAGGTCGAAGGGCTTTCCGTACCGCCGCTGGAAGTTGACGAACAGCCGCGCGCCGGCGCGGTCCGCCGCCGCCTTCATCCGGTCGGCGGACTCCATGTCGAGCGCAAGCGGCTTCTCCACGAGGATGTTCGGGACGCCGGCCTCGATGGCGGCGAGGACGTGCCGCTCCCGGTCCGGCGCCCACGTCGAAATGGTGCATCCGTCGAGCTTCTCGGCGGCGAACATCTCGCGAAGGTCGGTGTAGGCGCGCGACGGATGCTCCCGCACGAAGTCGTCAAGGTTCGCGCGCGTGCGAGAGACGCAGGCGACGAGCCGGAAGTCCCCCGCGTTCCGCCTGATCGCCTCCGCGTGCGCGTAGGCGATCGCGCTCGCGCCGCCGCGCGCGTCGGTGTGGCGGCCGATCCCGACGCAGGCCCAGTCGAGGCGCTTCACTCGCAGTCCCTCCAGTCGCCGACCAGGGACACGATCTCGCGGCGCTGCAGCCGGCGGTAGTGCTCCGGCATCTCGCGCGCCGGGACGACCGTCCCGAGAAACGGCGACATGTCGACCCTTCCCGACCTCACGTACTCGACGGCCCTCTGCCGCTCCTCGACGCCGCGGTCGGCGGGCGTGAGGATCGTCAGGCCCTCCCCGGAGAAGAAGGAGAACGGGTTGACGGAGATGTCCTTGACGTAGTTCGCCTGCATGACCAGCCGCGGCCAGTCGCGGCCGTAGAATCGGATCGGCTCGACCTTGTACGCCTCCGAGTAGTTCTGCGGCTTGCGGCGGACCATCCTGAGCGCAAGCTCGACGCCGGGGATGGAGCCCGACGCCTCGACGACGATGTCGAATCCGCCGTTGCCGAGGCGCGCAAGGCGGTCTTCCGCGCCCGGCGCGGACAGGTCGACCGCGGCGGAAACGCCGCCCTTCTCGGCTTCGGCGAGGCGCCCGCCCGAAATGTCCGCGACGACGGTCTTCGCGCCGCGCAGCGCAAGGAACATGGCCGAGAAGCGCCCGATCATGCCCTGACCGACGACAAGCGCCGTCTCGCCCTCCTTCGGATCCGCCGCCTCGACGCCCCGCAGCGATATCGCGGCGACCTCGGCGGCGGCGTACGGCAGGTACGCCTCGTCCGAAAGGCCCTGGGGCAGCAGCACCGGCGTGTCTTCGGTCTCGGTGTCGTAGACGTGCAGGCCCGCCTCCCCGCCCCACATGACGTTCATGTCGGCGAAGCGGACCGCGTTGCGGCACGAGACGACGTCGCCGACGGAGAAGCCGCGGGTCTCCGGCCCGACGGAGACGATGCGCGAGATCGCCGCGTACCCGGGCACGAGCGGGAAGTTCCCGGCCGCGCCGTAGTGCCCGCCGAGCACGCGCAGCTCCGTTCCGGGCGAGACGAACGTGTAGAGCGTCTTCGCGACGACCTGCCGCGGCCCGCACGGCGGAAGCTCCACGTCGCCGAACCTGACGGCGTCGGCCGCATCGTATATTATCGCCTTTGTCTTCATTCGGTCCCCTTTCTTCTCGCGGAAAGCTCCGCGGATATCGCATCCATCCTCGAAGTCGTTATCGGATACAGCGCCATGACCGCGGCGGCCAGCGCCGCGATCGCTCCGGGAATCCAGCTCATCAGCATCTTCATGCCCGGGACCGCCCCGGGAATGGACTCCGCGACCTTCCCGTCGTATCCGTACCGCGCAAGCACGACGCCGATGACGAGGCCCGCGACGCCGCCGCCCGCCTTCATCGCGAACGACGTCGCGGAGTAGACGAGGCCCGTCGCGCGGCGCCCGTTGCGCCACTCCGAGTAGTCCGCGACGTCGCCGAGCATGACGAAGCACAGCGTCGGGAACACGGCCGCGAACAGCTCCGAGACGATCCCGAGCGCAAAGACCGCCGCGACGTCGCTCGCTCCGCAGAACCAGAGCAGCGAATTCGCGGCGCCCGAGGCCACGAGCGAGAAGACGAAGAGGTTGCGCTTCCCGAAACGCCTCGCGAGCGGCGAGGTGAGCGCCGCGCCCGCCACGGAGGCGAGCATGAGCGACGTCATGTACGTCGCGCACAGAAGCTCGCGGTTCATGTAGTGGGTGAAGTAGACGATCGTGACGCCCTGCTTCACGGAGTTGTAGACGTTGTAGAGCAGGGAGACGGCGAGAAGGACGAGCCAGGGGACGTTCGCCGCAAGCTGCCGCAGGTCGGACGCCAGGTCGTCCCTCTGCCCTTCCGGCGGCGACACCCGCTCGCGGGTGCCGAAGAAGGTGACCGGCATGAGCGCGACGAGGACGGCGGACATGATGTAGATCGGGACCGTGTAGGAGTCGAACCGCTCCTTGAGGACGAGAAGGAGCCCCTGGACGAGCATCCCCCCCGCAAACGCGCCGACCATCTTGTAGCTGCCGATCGACGTGCGCTCGCGGTCGTCGGCGCTCATGACCGAGAGAAGCGCGCCGTACGGTATCCCCTGCGCGGTGTAGGCGAGCGTGAAGAGTATGTACGTGGCATAGGCGTAGACGAGACGCCCCGACAGGGAAAGGGACTCCGGACAGGTGAACGCCATCGAGAGCGTCACGCCGAGCGGAAGCGCGCTCCAGAGCATCCACGGACGGTATTTGCCCCAGCGCGTCTTCGTGCGGTCGGCGACCACGCCCATCACGACGTCCGAAACGCCGTCGCCGAGTCGCGCGACGAGCATCAGCGTGCCGACGGCGGCGGGATTCAGCCCGAAGACGTCCGTGTAGACGATGAACAGAAACGCGGCGACGCCGCGCCACGCGATGTTGGCGCTCGCATCGCCCAGCGCGTAGCAGATCTTCTCCCGGACGGAGACGCGTCCGCCGGCAATCTCGGCCTTCCTGTCCATGCGCCGCCGATTATACCATCCCGGACCGTGGCGGCGCAATCAAGAAAAGCGAAACAAAACATATGAATTTGCGCCTATCGCGCTTCGCCGCATCCGGAGACCCGCAATTCCGCATAGCGTCCCTCGCGGCGGCACAGCATCGTGCGCGTGCCCGCGATCTCGGCGTCGAACACCGTCGCGTCGCTCTTCGCGTCGTAGTGCACGATCATGCGGACGCCGTACGGACGGTCGAGCCCGCGGATGCGCTCGATCGCGTAGCTGCCGCAGTGGTGGGGCTTCGGATGCCACTTCTTGTCGGCGTCGGCGGCAAGCGCCTCGCGCACGGTCAGCGCCGGTTCCCTCCGGCCGTCCGGCAAGACGTACGAGAACCACGCGCGGCCCTCCTTCGGCGAGACGCCGAACTCGACCTTCTTGGCGGCCGCGGGGTCCGAGAGGAGGACGCGGAACTCGCGGTCGGCGGGAAGGTCCGCGAACTCGACGAGGTCGTACGCGCCGCCCGTCGCGGCCTTTCCGTCCGCGACCTCGACGCGGCGCGTCGGCGGCATCGTCTCGGGCAGCCACTTCTCGCCGAGGCGTCCGTCCCCGAACTGGACAAGCTCGCGGAAGCAGAGCCAGCCGCCCCAGCCGCCGAGGTGGTTGATCCATCCGACGATGACGCGGCGGTCGTCGCCCCAGGGCGCGACCATCGGGACGGAGAGCCCGCCGTAGATGGAATCGCCCGCCTTCGTCCAGTTCTCGAACGACCCCGGCTTCCCGTCGGGGCTGGACGCCATGCCGGTGAAGCCCTGGAGCAGGTAGTGCCGGCCGTTCCACTCGAACGGACACGGACAGTCCCCGGAGATCGGGATCGTGTCGTCGTACATCTCCCAGTCGCCGAGGTGGTCGGACGTGTAGTAGCCGTGCGTGCCGCCGTAGCTGTTGACCAGCCCGAGCCGACCGTCCGCGCGGTTGTAGACAGTCGGGTTCTGCGCGGTGTGGAACAGGATCCCGGACTGCCTGAAGTTCCTGCCGTCGTCCGAGACGCAGTACGTCCCGCCCATGGGATACCCCTTCAGGTCGGCATACTTGAACACGCCCATTTTGCCGTGCTTCCTGAAGTACTCGTTCATCTGCGGATACGTCGTCTCGCTCTCCGGCATGAAGCGGCTCGTGTGCCAGCCGTACGTCAGGTAGAGCCGGCCGTCCTTCTCGAAGGGCGTGCCCGTCCCCACGGTCTGCCACCACTCCTCGACCGGCACCGCGACGGGATGGTGGACCCAGTTCCGGAGGTCGGCGGACGACATGTGCGCGAAGACGTGCCCGCCCTTGCCGTCCTTGCCCTTGTGGTGGCGGCGGTCGTAGAGGTAGAACACGTGGAAGCGCCCCTTGAAGCGGCACACGGCGACGTCGCCGACCCAGGCGTTGTGGTCCTCGGGCGTCCAGTACTGGATCGGACCCTTGACCGGCGCCCCGTCGGAGAAGAAGTCCGCGACCGCGCTCTTCGACTTCGCGGGCGAGGCGAACGCGACGGACAGGACGCGCGGCGACAGCGACCTGCCCTCCGCGCCCCTCTCCCAGACGGGCTTCTTCCACGGGAAGTCGAAGTCGACGCGTTCGCCGCACCGGATCATGAAGCGGTACCTGTTCCAGTCGAGGGAAACGCGGGCGACGCCTCCGGGCAGAAGCGACAGCGGCAGCCCGACGCGTCCGGCGGGACCGGGCAGAAGCGCCTCGACCACGAACGCCCTCCCGTCCGCGCCGCGGAAGTTGAGGTAGTTGCCCCGCAGCCGGTCGTAGTCGTCAAGCGCGGGGTCCTTCCCCGCCTCGCGGATCGACAGCGCAAGCGCCCCGGGGATCTCGTAGAGCGCCACCCCGGACGTCACGTTCGAGAGGTCCAGGTCGAGTTCGACCGTGTAGCCGCCGGACGCCACGGCTTCGGACGTCATGTCGGCAAGTTCCGTCGCGGCCGCCGCGACGGGCAGCAGGACGAGGGCGGCGACAAGTGCCTTCATGGTCACGCCCCCTTCGCGAGCTCTTCCTGCAGCAGCCTGCGCGCCGAGCCGGGCCCTTCGAGGAGGCGGGCGTAGTAGCCCTCGATCGTCGCCGCGAGCGGCGTCTTCGAGAGGTCGAGCCCGAAGATCGTCTCGTTCGAGAGGATCTCGCGGACCTTCCCCTCCTTCACCTTCGCCATGAGCTCGTCCTTGAGCGGGTCGGGCGAGACCTCCATCGGCGCGCCGTCGTCGAACGTGCCGTTCAAGTAGCGGAGCCAGCCCGCGATCGCGAGCGGAATCGCCACGAGCGAGCCGAGGTCGCGTCCCTCGCGGATGTAGCTCTTGATCGTCTCGCCGAAGCGGATGCCCACCTTCTGCGACGTGTCGGTCGCGATGCGGCGCGGGTCGTCGGGCATGAAGGGGTTGGGCAGGCGCTCGTTCACCACCTCGTCGATGAACGCCTTCGGGGAGAGGATCTTCGGGTCGACGACGACGGGCAGCCCCTCGACGTAGCCGAGGCGCTTCACGAGCGCGACGATGTCGGGGTCCTTCATCTCCTCGCAGATGAGCGTGTAGCCGAGGAGGCAGCCGTACATCGACATGGCGGTGTGGAGCGGATTGAGGCACGTCGTCACCTTCATCTTCTCGCACATGTTCACCGTGTCGCGGTCGCAGAAGTAGACGCCCGCCTTCTCGAGCGGAGGACGTCCGTTCGGGAACTTGTCCTCGACGACGAGGTACTGCGGCTTCTCCGCGTTCACGAACGCCGCGATGAACGTCTTCTTCTCGGTGACGATCGGCGCCATGCCCTCGATGCCGGCGTCCGCGAGCGACTTCTCGACCATCGGATGCGGGCGAGGGGTGATCTTGTCGATCATCGACCACGGGAAGGCGATCTTCGTCTCGTCCCTGAGGTAGTCGAGGAACGCGGCGGGCGCGAAGCCGTTCTTCACCCAGGCCGAGGCGACCTCGAGGACGGCGGCCATCAGCTTCTCGCCGTTGTGCGAGCAGTTGTCCATCGAGACGACCGCCATCGGGAGCGCTCCCGCCCCGAAGCGCTCCAGGAGAAGCGCGGCGACGATCGACATCGCGTGGCGCGCCTTCGAGGGGCCCTCCGCCATGTCCGCCTCGACGACCGGCATGAGCGAGCCGTCGGTGCGGCGAAGCTGGTAGCCCTTCTCGGTGATCGTGAACGAGAGCATCTTGAGCGACGGCGCGCGGAAGACCGCCTTGAGGTGCGCGGCGGACTTCTCGTCCGCGAAGTTGGCCTTGACGCCTTCCGCGACGCCCGCGAGCACCTCGCGCGTCGTCGTGCCGTCGGGGTTGAGCAGCACGTTGAGCGTCAGGTTGTCGTGCGCGTCGTAGATCTTCTCGATGACCTCGTAGTCGAACGTGTCGCACGCGACGATGCCCGTCTTAGAGAGGCCCTCGTCGAGGAGGCGCTGGTTGAGGGAGCCGATGAAGCCGCGGAAGATGTTTCCCGCGCCGAAGTGGACCCATTCGGGGTTCTTCGAGGTCTCCGCGCGCATCGCGGCGACGTCGAACTTCGGCAGCGCGACCCCGGCGGAGGTCCAGGCGCCCTTTTCGTTCGCAATCGAGTCGAGGTTGAGTTTCATGTCTGCGTCTCCCTTGAGGTTGTGCCCCAATTATAGCACATCCAGACTTGCGATTCCATCCAGCGGACGAAATCGCACGAATCAGGTGCGGACGGAACGGGCGAGGGTGACGCTCCAGACGCGCGCGGCGCCGGACGCCTTCAGCTCCCGCCCGCACTCGGCGAGCGTCGCGCCGGTCGTCATGATGTCGTCGACGAGGAGGACCGTCCGTCCGCGCACGAGCTCCGGACGGCGGACGGCGAACGTCCCCTTCACGTTCTCGCGCCGCGCCTCCTCGTCGAGTCCGCTCTGCCGCGCGGGATGCCCCTTGCGCGCAAGGACGCGGCGGGAGGAGCGGCGGTCGATCCGGCGCGCGAGGTCCTCGGCGAGGAAGTCGCACTGGTTGTAGCCGTGGTCGAGGCGGTTGTAGGCCGTCGTGGGCATCGGCAGGACGACGTCGACCGCCGCGAGGTCGAAGCGCGCGCACGCGGCGGCCTCCATCCAGTCGGCGAAGTCCGCCTTGAGCCAGAGGTGCCGGTTGAACTTGTAGTCGAGGATCATCCGGCGCGTCTCGCATTCGAAGCGGACCGCGCTCGCGGCGTCCTCGATCTCGTAGACGCCGTCGCCGGGGCGGATGAACGGAATGCGGTTCAGGCACTCCGAGCAGATGTAGCGCCCCTCCCTGTCGACAGGCCGGCCGCAGACTTCGCACGTCCGCGGCCAGACCAGGTCGAGCATTCGCTGCCAGAATGTCATCGGCCCATATTCTACCACATCCGCCCTTCGGCGTGGGGCGCTATTTCGCGAGCGCGCGGAAGCGGAGCAGCGCCTCGAGGAAGTAGTAGTCGCCGTAGTCGAGCGGCGTGTCGATCTCGCTAGAGGCCGGCTTGTGCCCGACGCCGTGCATGAGGAGCCAGTCGCCGTTCTCCCCCTGCTTCGCGAAGTACGCGTCGGAGCAGAGCGAGAGGAGCTGCCTGACCGCGAACGCGCGGTACTTCGCGCCCTTCTCGCCCGGGAGGAACGTCGAGAGCTCCAGAAGCCCCGCGGCCATGATCGACGCGGCGGAACTGTCGCGCTCCTCGCCCGGCGCGCCGTAGTCCCAGTAGGGAACGCCGTCCGCCGGCATGTTCGGGTTGTCGATCGCGAAGTCCGACACCTTCTGCGCGAAGGCGAGGTAGGCGGGGTCCTTCGACTCGCGGTACATCATCGCGTAGCCGTAGATCGCCCAGCTCTGCCCGCGGCTCCACGCCGTCTCGCACGACAGGCCCTGTCCGCGGCGGATCTCCTGGACCGCGCCGTGGAAGCCCGGGCGCTGGTCGTAGTTGAGCACGTGGTACGTGCCGCCGTCCGCGCGGAAGTGGTGCGCCATCGTCTTCGTCGCGTGCGAACGCGCGACGTCCGCGAAGCGCCTCTCGCCGCCGGGAAGCTTCGCCGCCTCCTCGAGAAGCTCGAGGTTCATCATGTTGTCGGGAATGACGAGGAAGTCCTTCTTCTCCCTGATGTCGCCCCAGCTCCTGAGGAGCCCGAGCTCGGGATTGAAGCGCTTGCAGAGCGAGTCGGCCGTCTCCTTCAGGAGGCCGTCGTACCTGTCGGTCTTCAGGAGCCGCCGCGCGTTGCCGAACGAGCAGTACATGATGAAGCCGACGTCGTGGTTGTCCGACACCTTCGAGTTCGGCGCGATGGACTCGGTCCAGACAGTCGCGCGGTCCTTGAAGAACCCGTCGCCCGTCGCCTCGTAGAGGTACCAGAGCGAACCCGGGAAGTGCCCGGAGGTCCACCAGTAGATGGAGCGCATGTCAAGCTTGCCGGCCTTCGCGTTCCATCCGTGCGGGACGCGGCGCTCGCCGTGCGGCTTGTCGCCGTGGGGGACCGCCTCCTTGACGTCGCCCGCGTTCATGAGCGGCGTCGCCGCGGCGTCGATCGCGCGGTAGTGCGCGGCCGACTTCGCGAAGACGTCCGGCAGCATCGCCTTGAGCTTCGCCTCGTCCGCCGAAAGGTCCGCGAACGCAACGGCGGACGCCATCGCCGCGAAAATTCCGATTGTCGTTTTCATGTTGGTCTTTCCTTTATGTTTTCTGTCGTGCCTGGTTTCGAAACGCGGACGCCTACCGCCCGCCGCCCGCCGCGAACGTGAAGGAGACCTCCGCCTCCTCGACCGACGCGAAATGGACGGACTTGACGATCGGGGGCTTCCGCTCCGGATTCTCCACCGTCTCCTCCCGCCACGTCCAGTCGCCGCCCTTCGCGGACACCGCGAAGGAGAGGCCCGTCGATCCGTCGTCGGAGAGCGCCTTGCCGTCCGCAAAGCCGCCGAGCGACACGGCGGGCACCTCGAACGACGCCGGCGCGGAGAACTTGACGCGGTCGGTCACGGTGACGGACGCGCCTGCGCGGTCGTAGACGAACGTCCTGACGAGCGACACGAGCTTGTCGCACTTGTACGCGCCCGCGAGGTCGATCTCCACGACGTCTTTTCCGTCCGCGAACTCCTTCTTCAGCACCTTGCCCGCGAACGCGCGGCCCGTCCCCTGCAGCGCGCCGTCGACGCGCGGCACGGGATGCGCGTAGGAGTTCAGCACCTTCGACTCGTACCGGCGGGACGAGAACGTGCGCTTGGTGTAGACCTCGCCTCCCGGGTCGCCCGTCACGATCGCGTCGCCGAGGGCGACGTTGTACGAGCCTATGTCGTTGTGGTTGTGGAACTCGTCGTTGTGGCCGCCCTTGAAGCCGAGCGTGACGCCCTTCGCGCCCGCGGCCGGACGGCAGATCCACACCTGCGCGACCGGGAACCCGCTGCGCGGCCCGAGGTCCAGCGAGAGGTCCGGCCAGACCGACGAGCACATCGCGAGATAGCGCTCGCTCGGGCTTCCGCCGCCGTCCGCGAACCGCGGCGACGTCTTCGCCGTGAGCTTGTACTCGAAGCCGTACTTCGCGACGGTCTTGGACTTCGGGAACATGCCGAAGAGGTCGACCTTCTCGGGCGCGGCGCGGAGCGCGAGCCCCATCTCGAGGAAGTGTCCGTATCCGTAGTTCCAGTAGCCCGCGCCCTCGGAGCAGTATCCGTCGTCCGTGAACCCCTTCAGGAAGTACGGCACGGCCGCGACCGCCGCCTTGACGATCTCGGCGCGCTCCGCCGTCCCCTCGGGATAGTAGGCGAGCGCGGCGCGCACGACGCAGGAGTGGCAGACGGCGTTCCAGTTGTTCCCGGTGCGGAACCACCAGTGGCCGGCCGGCTTCGACTGTCCGCGCGCCGTCGCGAGGTACGGCGCGAAGACGCGGCGCTCGAGCTCGTCCTTCGCCCTCTGCCGTGTCGCGGGGGGAAGCCTCTCGCCCGCGACCGCCAGCGCGTTCGCGAAGCCCAGCCCGAGGCGGGCCGCGCCGAGGTCGATGTGGGGCGTCCCGCGGAAGCTCGAGAGCGAGCCGTCGTGCGCGGGAAGCGTCCACGACTTCAGCGCGGAAATCGCCTCGAGGAACTCGGCGATCTTCGCGACGTATTTCCCGTCGCGAGTCTCCCGCTCGCGCGCGACGAGCCGTTCGAGCGTCTCGGTGAGCTGCTTGTACGGACGCTCGTAGCGCGTGCGGTTCCCGTTCGTCGAGAAGTCGAGGTAGAACTCGTCCGTGCAGGCGGCCGGCCGCGCTTCGAGGAGCGGGTCGGCTGCACGAACGGGCGCGAAGACGGCGAACGATAGCACCGCCGCGGCCAGGTGGGCTGTCCTCGTCATGGCCGTCCTCAGCGAGCGAGCCATCCGCCGTCGCAGGCGTAGGTGTAGCCGGTCATGTAGTCCGACGCAGGCGCCGCGAGGAAGACGCAGATGCCCTTGAGGTCGTCCGGCGTGCCCCAGCGTCCGGCCGGGATGCGGTCGAGGATCGCCTTGTTGCGCTTCTTGTCGGCGCGGATCGGCGCGGTGTTCGCCGTCGCGATGTAGCCAGGGGCGATCGCGTTGACGCAGATGCCGTCCTTCGAGAGCTCGTTCGCCATGAGCATCGTGAGCGACTTGATGCCGCCCTTCGAGGCCGCGTAGCCGGGGACGAGGATGCCGCCCTGGAACGAGAGCATCGAGGCGATGTTGATGATCTTGCCGCCCTTGCCCTGCTTCTGCATCTGGCGGACGACCGCCTGCGAGAGGAAGAACGGCGTCGAGAGGTTGATCGAGATCACGTCGTTCCAGTTCTTCGCGCTGTGCTCGGCGAACGGCTCGCGGCGGATGATGCCGGCGTTGTTGACGAGGATGTCGACCTTCTTGAACGCCTTGACGACCTTCGCGACGATCTTCGGCGACTCCTTCTCGCCCTTCGAGAGGTCGGCCTTGATGCCGATGGCCCTGCGGCCGAGCTTCTGGATGGCGGCGATGGTCTCGTCCATCGGGATGACGTCGACGATCGCGACGTCCGCTCCCGCCTCCGCAAGTCCGATGGCGTACGCCTGGCCGATTCCGCGGCCCGCGCCCGTCACGATTGCAACCTTGCCGTCCAGCTTGAACTGATCGAGTATCATTGTTGTCTCCTTTTCTGTTATGATTGTTTGTTAAAAAACTCTAAACTCTAAACTTCAAACCTCAAACTTTGAACTTCAAACTTCAAACTTTCACCTCATCTCCGTCACGCCGACCTTGTCCATGTCGCCGTAGTTGAGGTTTTCGCCGCCCATGCCCCAGATGAACATGTAGTTCGACGTGCCCGCGGCGGAATGGACGCTCCACTCGGGCGCGGTGATCGCCTGCTCGTTGTGGAGCCACACGAGCCGCTGCTCCTGCGGACGGCCCATCTGGTGGCAGATCGCCTGCCCTTCGGGGACGTTGAAGTAGAAGTACGCCTCCATGCGGCGGTTGTGCGTGTGCTGCGGCATCGTGTTCCAGACGCTGCCGGGCTTCAGCTCGGTGAGCCCCATCTGGAGCTGGTTCACTCCGCCGCCCTTGACCTTCGAGAGGACCGGCGCGACGATGAGCTGGTTGATCACGCGGTCGTTCGACTCCTCCATCTTGCCGGCCTTGATGTAGTTGCCGATCGTGTAGCCCGGCTTCTTGCAGGCCTGGTCGCTCGTGATGCGCTGGGTCACGAACTCCTTGTACGCGGGCGCGGAATTGAGGTAGAACTTCGCGGGGCTCTTCGCGTCCTTCGAGGCGAACCTGACCTCCTTCTTCCCGCAGCCGACGTAGAGCGCCTCCTTGAACTCGAGGTCGTACTTCTCGCCGTCGACCGTCACCGTGCCGGGTCCGCCGACGTTGATCACGCCGAGCTCGCGGCGGTCGAGGAAGTGCTCCGCCTTGAGCTCCTCGAACGTGTCGAGCGACAGCTCCTCCTTGACCGGCATCGCGCCGCCGTACACGAGTCGGTCGTACATCGTGTAGGTGAGGTTGATCTCGTCCGGCGCCATCACCTTCTCCATGACGAAGCGTTCGCGCGTCTTCGCCGTGTCGTACGACTTGAAGTCGTCGGGATGGACCGAGGTCTGGACGGTGAAGTTGACCGTCGTCGCCAGCATGATTGCAAGTATGTTCATCTCTGTTTGCCTTTCGTTTGTGATTTTTCGTCAATCGAAACAACGTAGCGGTACGCCCCGCCGGAGGGCTTCCGGCCGTGGAGTATCCGGAGGGAGAAGACCTTCCCCTTCACGGGCGCGTCGGGATGCGCGAGCATGAACGTGTTGAAGTTGCCCTCGCGCTCGGCGACTTCGAAGCGGATCGCGTCCCTCGGCGCATAGACCGTGTAGACGAGCGCGCCGTTGCGGAAGGACGACTCGCCGTCGCCCTGCCGGACGACGCCGGCGTTCTCCGCGGCCCACGCGTGCTCGACGCACGTCGCGACCTCGTAGGCGCCGTCCGACGCGGCGATGCCCGATCCCTCGCAGACGACCCCTTTGGGCGAAAAGGTCCACTTCTTGCGCGCGACAAGCCCCTCGCGCTCGAAGGTGAACTCGAACGACCCGCCGTCTCCCGAAGCCGCCGCGCGGATGTCGTCGCGTCCGTTGCGGGAGTCCTTGCGCGCGACGGGCTTTGCGAGATAGCCCGTGACGCCCGGGATCATGCGCCAGTCGTCCCAGAGGGGGAACACGTCTTCGTACTCGCGTCCCGTCACGTACGTCATCAGCGCGCCGTCGGCCATGCACATGCCCTTGGCGTTGTCCTCGTTGATCCAGGTCTCGACCCCGGTGATTTCCGGCGTCGACGCGCGGACGGAAGCCATGAAGCCCGGCGCGCGGTAGACGGCGTAGGCGCTCCTGTCGAAGTAGCGGAAGCCCAGTCGGGGAGCCGGACGGCGCCAGCCGGTCTTCTCGAGGTCCGCAAACGCGGATTCGACGCCGGCGGCCTTGCGGGCCAGCGCGCCCCTCTGCAGCTGGCGTCCCGTCGCGGAGACGTCCATCCTGCCGTTCCAGCAGATCCACGAATAGCCCTCCGACGCCAGCTTGCGGACAAGCTCGAGCTTCTCCGGAGGATACTCGAAATCCGTCCCCTCGAGCAGCGCGGCCATTCGCGCCTGGTCGCGGAGGAAGCTGAGCCCGTAGTTGCCGAACTGCGGCTGGCGTCCGTGCTGGTGGAAGCACCAGTCGGAACGGATGCCCTCCCGGTCGCCCATCTTCACCTCCCTGAGCGCGTCGGCGAGCGCGGACCTGACGAGCTTCTCGTCGCGCGCGAGGAGCCCGCGCCGCAGCCTGTTCTCCGACATCCACGCGAAGTTCTGCCCCGTCTTCGCAAACGCCGGCTCCTCGACCGTCATCAGCTCGACGACGCCGCGACGCTCCGCTTCCGTCAGCTCCCCGCCCAGCATGACCGCCGCGTCGCCGACGGACATCGGCACGCCGATGACGTTCCACCACCAGTTCGGATTCGTCAGGCGCCGCTCGAGCCAGAAGCCGAGCGCCCTGTGCGCCGCCTCGAGCGATTCGCGGCTCCCGTTGCGCCGCCAGTCCGCCGCGAGAATGCGCAGGCGCTCGCTGACATGCGCCCCGGCCTTCCACAGCGAGCGGTTCTGGCTTGCATAGTCGATGTCGGGCCACGACCCGTCGGCCTTCATCGCCGCGCGCAGGGAGGGCGCGCGCGAAACGTCCTGCTCGGACGCGGACGCGTCGGCGTAGCGCGCGGCCAGGAGGCCAAGCCCGCCGTCCGCGGCAAAACCGCCGCGGACAAGGGCCAGCGCCACGACCGCGATCGCCGCTCGGATCACTTCGCCGCCCCCTTCCGGAACGCGCGGACCTCCTCGATCCACGCCTCGGGCGTCGTGACCTCGCCGGCCTTCGACCAGGCCGCGCCGGCCCAGTAGGTGAAGCTCGGCTTCTTGAACGCGAGGACGCGGCAGTTCATGTGGTCCGTCATGACCTCGACCTCGGACGGATCGGCGACCAGGATCGCCACCATCGTCGAGCCGTTTTCGCCCTTCGGGTCCTCGAAAAGCGACACAAGCCCCGGCTCCTCGACAAGGACGCCCTTGTGGTCGCGCTTCGGGTCGAGGTCGATGCCGGGGCCCGCGCGGAAGTCGCCGCGGAAGCGGTCCGGATGCTCGAAGCTCACGTCGTTGCGGAAGAACCTCTCGCCGCGCTTCAGCGTCACGTGGCACGTCATCTTCCCGGCGGCGGCGAACGCCGGATACGCGAGCTCGAACTCGCAGTAGTCGTCGCCGGCGTGGATCACCTTCGACGACTCCCAGTCGGGATAGGTCTTCCACTCGCCGTCGCCCCAGAAGGCGACTCCGCCCAGGCCGCGCGACGCGCCGACGGTGTAGTTGTCGAGGACGCCCTTGAACGGCTTCTCGTGCCAGTTGCCGCACTTCCCCGGGTTGTGGAGGAGCTGGCGGCACGTCCATTCGGCGCCCGCCGCCTTGTTGAAGACGTCCCAGCCGGACCACTTGTGGTACTCGCCGGGGCCGTAGGCGCGCATCCCGAACTTGTCGTTCTCCCAGCAGAAGTCGTTGTCGCGCTCCGGACAGACCTCCGCGCCGCAGATCGCCGCGGCAAACATGGCCATCGCTATCATCTCGTGCCTCCTTTTCGCCTCGTTTCGCGTTTCGTCACTCCCTGAAGACGGCGACCGTCGCCCTGAGCGACCTCTCGCCGCGCGCCTCGAAGACGCGGTACTTGCCGTTGCGGTTGCAGCAGATGCGTCCCGTGTCGACGATCTCGCCGTCCGTCGAGTAGGTGCAGGTCCATCCCTGGTAGCGGACCGAGAGCGTCTTGCCGTCATGGGCGACTTCCGTCTCCCGCTCGCCGTCGGACGCGAAGGCCGGCAGCCGCAGCGCCACGCTGCCGGGTCCGGACAGGACGGACTCGAGCCCGTCCTTCGTCAGCCGGCATTTCCAGTCGCATGCGCCGGCCTTCCAGTTCGCCCACGCCGCCTCTCCGTCGTGGCCGCATCCCGCGGGGACGAGCGTCCCGCCGCCGGCCGGCGCGATGGCAAGCGCGCACGCGTTCGGCGCCTCGGTGCTGTAGTTCGGCTTCGCGGCGCACGGCGTCGAGAGGCAGATCGTCGAAGGTGCGCCCGCGCGCTGGACGCGTCCGAGTCCGTCGCAGTCGTAGTGCGCGTCGGCGTCGTAGTCGAACTGCGCCGAATAGTCGCCCGCGCGGAGGAAGACCAGGTGGAAGTCGCGCGTCGTCGCAAACGCGAGCGGCTTCAGGTCCTTCTCCGCCGCGGGGAGGTCCGCAACCGCCTCGTCGGCGAAAAGGCGCGCGACCGCCGCCCACGACCCCATCGTCACCATGTACTTGTCGAAGTAGGCGTAGTGCTCGCAGCCGGTGCCGGTGCCGCGCTTGCCCTCGACGCGCGGATAGAGGTTCTTCACGTGGCGGACCGGGCGGGCGGCGAGCCACGACTTGAGCGCATCGACCGACGCGCGCGCGGCGCGGCGGAACCGCGCGGCCGTCGCCTCGTCGCCGCGCCGGCGGCACCGTGCCGCGTACCATTCGCACACGGCGGCGTAGAACGTGTGGTTGTGGAGAAACTGGTTGCTGCGCCCGCCGTACGGAATCTCCCCGGCGGCGGAGAGCATCGCGAGCGTCGGCTCCGCGGCGCGGTCGAGCACTTCCTCGAGCCTCGCGCGCGACGGACCGTCGTAGCCGTAGTGGAGGACCAGCATGAACTGGAGGCGCGTCACGAAGTCGTAGACCGCCGGCTGTCCGGGGTCCTTGTACATCCCGTTCGCGTCGAAGAACCGCAACTGGTCGGCGACGTATCTCTCGACGAACGCCGCGTCGCCGCCGAGCCCCGCCGCAATCCGCGCCTGCTCGCTCGCGCAGCCGAACACGCACCAGTTGTGGGCCGTCTTGTCGCCCGGCTTCGGCTTGCAGCTGTAGCAGCGCTCCGCGTCGACTTTCTCCAGGTCGCCGCGCCAGCCGTCGGTGACGGACTTCGCGAACAGGCCCGACGTCTCGGCGGCCAGAAGGGCCTCCGCCAGCTCCTTGACGGAGAACTCGTTGCCCTCGAGCTTCATCGCCCCTTTCGCGGCCCCGCGGCAGGCAAGGTCCATCATGCGGCGGAACGTCTCGCGCCGCCCGGGGACGCGTCCGTTCGCGACCAGGACGCCGAGGTTCGCGGCCAGCCGCGGGAATCCGTGCTCCTGGACCCCCTCGCGCTCGACCTCGGAGATGTAGCGCTCGACGTGCGCGTCCGAATACGCCGACACCGCGGCCTCCATCAGGTCGAGGTACTCGTCCTTCGAGACCCCGCCGGCCGGCGCGCAGGCCGAACCCGCCGCCGCGGACGCTGCGCCGTGGAGCGCATACTCGGCCGCGACCCACCCCCTGGAGACCGGCCGCTCCAGCTCGCAGGCGACGCGCGCCGGCCACGCCCACGGGGTCCGGTCGACTTTCTCGCGGCGGACTTTCCACCGGGCGTCCGACGAGAACGCGACGGCAAGCGCCTTGCCGTCCTTCTTGACGACGAACGTCCCCTTGGCCGCGCCCTCCGACACCTCCCCGTAGGTGAGGAACGGGACCTCGAACGCGATCGGCCGGTCCGCCTCGAACGCGTCTCGCACGGTCAGCGTTCCCGCGCGGCGGTTGTAGACGAAAGTCCGCTCGAGGCGCTTCAGCCCCGGCACGTCGTAGGCGCCGGCGAGGTCGAGCGCGATTTCGTCGCAGTCGTCCGTGAAGGACGTGCGGAGGACCTTCGCCGCGAACTTCGCGCCCGTGCCCTGGAGCCGTCCGTCGACGCGCGGGACGGGATGCCCGTAGGAGTTGAGGATGTTGCTCTCGTACCGCCTCGACGAAAACGTCCTGCCCGTGTACTTCTCGGGACCGGGGTCCTGCTCAAGCGCCACGCCGTCGACCGAGACGTCGTAGGACCCGATGTCGTTGTGGTTGTGGAGCTCGCCGTTGTTCCCGCCCTTGAGCGCGACGGCAAGACGGCCGGCGCGGCGGGCGGGCGGCGGGCGGAGGATGTAGACCTGCGCCGCGTCGAACAGCGAACGGACCTCCGTCGCGTCGGGCCTTCCCCCGACGGAAAGCGGCGCGCCGTCGTTGAGAAACACGTCGATCGAGTCGAATCCGAGGGCCGTCACGGGCGTTTCCTCGCCGGCGGACGACGACAGGTCCGGCCAGACCGTCCGCCCCAGCTTGAGAAACGCCGGCTGGAGCTTGCCGCCCCCGTCCGAGAAGCACGGACGCGTCGCGCCGTCGACGACATAGGCGTACGGATAGGCCATCACAAGCCTGTTCTTCGGGTCCTTGAACAGGTCGACCTTGCCGCCGGTCGCGCGTCGGACCGCGACGCCCGCCATGAGGTGGTGCCCGAATCCGTAGTTCCAGTAGGCCGCGCCCTCGGTGCAATAGCCGTCGTCGAGGAATCCCGACAGGAAATAGGGCGTCGTGCGTTCGATCGACTCGACGAACTCGGCGCGCGTACGGCGGTCCTCGACGACCAGCAGCGCCGCGCGCACGCAGCAGGAGTTCACGACCGCGTTCCAGTTGTTGTCCCCCATGTACCACCAGTTCTTCGCGTTGCACTTCGGCGTGCGGGCCTCGGCGAGGTAGGGGTTGAGGACGCGCCGCGTCGCCTGGTCGAGCAGCAGCGCGCGCACGTCGGGCGCAAGCCGCTCGCCGAGCGTGTCGAGCACGCGCGCGAAGAGAAGCCCGCGCGCGGAGGAGAAAAGGTCGACGATCCCCGCCTTCGCCGCGTCCTTCGCCGTCATCCGCGAATGGGCCGGCACGCTCCAGCAGGTCTCGGACGACATGGCCCTGACGTAGTCGGCGATCTTCGGCAGGAAGCGCCCCCTGTCTTCGAGGCACTCGGCCGTCATGAGCGTCCCGAGGTCGTTCGCGCGGGCGAAGTACGGCTTCTCGTAGCGGTCGCGGTTGCCGTCCTTCTTGAAGGCGTCGTACAGTTCGTCGGTCAGGGCGGGGATCGGCTCCGAGACGATCTTCTCAGCGCGGGCGACCGTGTTCGAGTTGGGGATCGTCACCAGCGGATTCGTCCAGAGCGCGCGGTTCGATATCCGGAGCGGCGGACGTCCGGGACGCTCGGGGAGAAACGTCGCGATTTCGTCCACGCGCGCCTTGACGGGATAGAAGCCGATCAGCGCGTCGTACTGGCCGAGGTAGCGCGTCGCGGCGAACGCGAGCGCGGGCGACTGGGGCACTTCGGCGAGCCGGCGCGAAAGGACCGAACGGACGAAGCCGTTCGCGACCGTCGCCTGCTTGAGCGGCATCTTGCCCATTCCCTCCGCAAGCGCCGCGGCCGCGAGGGCTTCCTCCTCAGCCGAATACCTCGGCTTGGACTTCTTGCGGTTGTCCTCGACGAGCTTGCCGGCGTCGTACCGGACGTCGTCCAGCTCGGCAGGCCGCGCCGCGGCGGACAAGGCGACGCCGCGCAGGGATTCCGCGAGCGCGCGGTCCGCATCCGTCAGCGGAACGACGGCGCGCGCCGAAAGCGCAGCGAGCAGTGCCAGCAGTAGAACAAGCCGTTTCATCAAATCCTCTTTTCGGCAGTCAGCGCAGGAAGATCCGCACGCCGTCGCCGGATGTCGAAACCACCACGGTTCCGTTGCCCGAGACGTAGCCATAGGCCTCCTCAAGCTGGGCGGCCGTATAGGTTCCCGCGGCGACGCGCGACAAGCCCAGCCGCAACGACCGGACGGTCAGATTGCCGTCGACCGAAGACCAGGCGCCCAGCACAAGCGAGCCCGTCCCGGAGACCGAAAGGCCAGAGGGGAAGGCCACGGCTCCATACGCCTCGAACGCGTAATTGGAGACCTTGAGCTCATCCCGCGCGCGGGAGCTCGCAAGCTCGCCGCCGCCAAGAAAGCGCAAGGACGCGAACTCGCCGCCATCGGACGCGACGAGGTCGAACGACGGCACCGTCACACGGCTATTCGCGACGAGGCCGAGCCGGCCGCGCGTGTTGATTGCGATGGAGCCGAAATGGGCGTCCGTGCCCGATGGCAGAACGGCCGCACCGCTGACGCCGGAGCACCTGCTCCTCCCGACGCCGCTGCCGTCCACGACGAGCGAGCCATGCCCTTCGTCCGCCGCAAATTCGAGGTAGACCGTCCCCGCGCCGCCGCAATAGACGGCCTGTTCGTTCTTGTAACTCGAGTTGGCGCCCCCCGATGCAAAAACCGATCCCGACCAGCGGTCTGCAAACGACGCCCTTGTGCAATCGGCGCTGGTCAGGCGGATGGCGATGCGCCCACCTCCGCCGCCGCACCAGTTCTTTGACGACGCCGTGCCTCCATTTGCAAGAAAACTTCCGCTTCCGGACAGGGAACCGGCCGTGACCGAGATGCTGCCTCCGGCCGCATTGCCCTCAGATGCCGAGGCCCTCGCGCTGCCATCATGGCGAAATTCGCCGACGACGGAAAGCAAGATAGCCCCCGCGCCATATTTGAATCCGCCGGACTTCCCCGATGCAGACCCGAGGTCTGTCGGGTTTGAATAGGAGTCATAGCAGGAAGCGCTTGAAACCTCTCCCAGCACACCGCCCTGCCCGCCATGCGATGCGCCGGTTCCCGAACTGTTCCCCGGAGACCTCCCCGCGACGCTGTTTTTGGAGTTGTTGTAGTAGTACGAATACCCCTTGTCCACAACGTCGAACGAGAATCCCGACGCGGTTGTCAGATCGCCCCCGACGGACACCTTCAGCCAGACGTTCTGCGCATTGCTCACGCCATTCGTCAGGTGCGCCCACGTGCCGCCGGAGAGGACGGCGTCGCCCGTGATGGAAAAGGACTGGAAACTTCCCGAAGGCGAGGTCGGAAACGTCACCGTGCCGGAATAGCCCGATTCCTGCACCCAGCCCGCGACGGTCTGAACGAAAGTGTCGGGCCACGAAAGATCGTCAACGTGGTCGGCTGTCAGATGTATCACGTCGTCGGCTGTCGGCACGCCGTCACTCCAGGCTTCGGGCAGGGTCGGATCCGCCCCGCCAAGCCAGTAGTTGTCGCTCGCCGCGCACGTCGCCGCCAGCGCCGCGAAAACCGAGACGACTGCAATTCCCTTGCCGTGAATGTTCATTTCGCCCTCCTGATCCTGACAAAGTTGGCCGCGCACATGCCGAGCGCGAGGAGTCCCGCGAGGGCCGCGCCGACCCACTTGAGCGTGACCGTGAGGTGGTAGATCGACCAACACCAGAGCGCGGAAGCAAAGTCGAGCGCCGCACCGCCCTCGAAGCCCTCGGGCACCGCGATGCCGTCGCACTTCGCCGCCTCGATCGCCTTGGTGAAGGCCGGCGTGAGGTCCGTCACGAAGAAAAGCCCCGCGACAAGCGCGACAAGACCGATCACGAACGTCTTCGGGACGTTCCCCTTCGTGACCGGCAGGACGCACGGGAAGAGGTAGAACATCCCCGCGAGCGAAGCGAGCGGAAGGAACTTGTTGCCGGGGAGGAACACCGAGAGGAAGAGGATGACGGGAATCAGCAGAATCGAGACGACGAGCGTCGTCGGATGGCCGATGACGAGCGCCGGGCTCATTCCGATCGAGAGGCCCTTAAGACCCGCGAAGCGCTTCTCGACGAAGCTCCGCGTCTGCTCGCAGATCGGCTTGAGCCCCTCGATGAAGAGCGCCGTGATGCGCGGGATCAGCTCCATCACCGCACCAACGGTGACGCCAAGCTTCAGGATCGACGGAATCGAGTCGACGACGGCCTTCCACGAATCGCACCTGAGCGCGCCGATTCCGCAGCCGATCACAAGGCCGAGGAACAGCGGCTCGCCGAGAAGCCCGAACTTCTTCTTCATTCCCTCCGCGTCGATGTCGAGCTTCGAGAAGCCGGGAATGCGGTCGAGGAGCCAGCAGATCGCCACGGCGAACGGCGTGAAGCTCTGGCAGAACGGCTGCGGAATGGAAATCCCCTCCATGTCCTTGTAGTACGACTGGAAGCCCTTCGCCGTGAAGTCGGCCATGCAAAGCGTGATGACGTAGAGCACGATCGCGGCGTAGAACGCCCAGCCGAGCGAGCCGGTCGCGAAGAACACCATCGCGCCGAGGAAGGCGAAGTGCCAGTAGTTCCAGAGGTCGATGTTCACCGTGCGCGTGGCGCCCGCGACCAGCATCACGACGTTGACGCCAAGGCACACGGGGATGATGAACGCGCCGACGGCGCACGAGTAGGCGACCGCGGCGGCGGCGGGCCAGCCGAGGTCGAAGAACGGGAGGTTCAGGTGGTAGAGGTCCGTCATGCCCTTCAGGGCGGGGCCGAGGTTCGACGTGAGAAGCGCCGTCACGACGCCGAGCCCCACGAAGCCGACGCCGACGAGGAGGCCCGACTTGAGCGCCTTCGAGAACTTGATCCCGATGAGCGTGCCGAGGATGGTGAAGATGACGGGCATCATGACCGCCGCGCCAAGACCGATGACGTATGCAAAGACTTCTTTCATAGGTGTCGCCATTTTACACTTTTGGACGAACACTGTCTATTGTAAAAACGGAAACTCTATGTTATGATATATGCAACATGGCTATTCGAATCGGACTTCAGATCGAAAAAACGCGGGAACACGGGCGGGCGCTCCTCTCGGGGCTCGCCGACTTTGCGCTCGCCTGTCCCGACTGGCGGCTCGACATGCTCGACCCCGAAGACCTCGTCGACGCGCGGACGCTCGCCGCCTACGACGGGTTCATCGTGCGCGTGATGGACGACCGCACCGCGGACGCGCTCGCGAAGTCGGGAAAGCCCGTCGTCGACACCTACGGACGCGTCGACGGCTCGCCGTTCGACACGATCCGACTCGACGACGAGGCGATTGCGCGGATGGCGGCCGGCTACTTCTCGGACCACCGGTTCGAGACGTGCGCCTTCTGCGGATTCGCCGGTCCGCGGTTCTCCGCGGCGCGCGGCGAGGCGTTCACGGCCGCCGTTCGCCGCTCGGGGCGCACCTGCTTCGCCTACGCGGGCGAGGAGTCCGCGCCGCTCGCGGACACGTTCTTCCGGAACGAGCGGACGGACAAGATCCCCGACGCCCGCCGGCTTGCGGACTGGATCGCGTCCCTGCCGAAGCCAATCGCCGTCTTCTGCTGCAACGACATCCGCGCGTTCCAGCTCATCAAGGCGTGCGAATCCGAGGGCGTCGCGATTCCGGACGACGTCGCGGTCCTCGGCGTGGACAACGACGTCCTGCTCGCGACCTTCACGCGTCCGCCGCTCTCGAGCATCGACACCTCGTCCTTCACCCTCGGCCGCCGCGCCGGCGAATTGCTCGCCGAGCGGCTCGCGGGCGCGGCAAAGGCGCCGCGCATCGTGCTGCATCCGCCGCGCCGCGTGATCGAGCGCGCCTCGACCGAGATCTACCCGTTCCGCACGCCGTGGATGTCGGACGCGATGGTCTACATCCGCAGGAACCTCGCGAAGGGCATTTCGGCGAAGGACGTCGTCGCGCGGCTCGGCTACTCGCACACGGCGGTGAACAACGCCTTCCGCGCCGAACTCGGCACGAGCGTCCACCAGGAGATCCTCCGCCAGCGCCTCGCCCTCGCGCAAAGGCTCCTCCACGAGACGGACCGCCCCGCCGCGCGGATCGCCGTGGACGCCGGCTTCCTCAACCCACAGTACTTCTCCCGCGCGTTCTCGTCCGCGTTCGGCACGACGCCCGACGCCTGGCGCAGGGAGGCCGGACGGCCCGCTCGCGCGATCACCTCGCCGAATAGCGGTTCCCGGGATCGGACCTGACCTGCCGCCCGTCGTCCATGATCCAGAGGACGGAGACGGCCTCGCCCGGGAGGAGGTCCGTCAGCTTGCCGTCGAGAAACCCCTTCCCCTCCTCCGGGCCAAGCACGAAGAGCGTCGTCGAGAGCCCGTCGGCCCACATCGCCGAACGGCAGAGCACCGTCACCGACGCGACGCCGTTCGAGACGGGCCTGCCCGTCCGTCCGTCGTAGATGTGGCCGCCGCGGTAGTACGTCGCGCTCGTCGCAAGCGCCTCGCCCTCGCGCAGCTCGACGACCGCGGCAAATCCGCCGCCAAATGGATCGCGAACGCCTGTGTGCCAGCTGCCGCGCAGCGCCTTAAGGTTGCCGCCAAGATCTACCAGGCAATCCATGCGCACAGGATGCAAGGTCTTTAGTGTCGACTCCAGCCTATCCACGGCAAACCCCTTAGCAATCGCGCCAAGATCAAGGGTGTTCGTTCCACGCCAACGCGGGTTGAACGCATCGTCAGAAACTTTTTGAAGCGCAAAGGCCGCCTCGTAGCAAGGGCGCATGTCGCTATTGCAAGATGCGCAGACCTTCTCGTCGGAGCAAGACGCAAGACGAGACAGCTCGGACTTCGGATCATGCGCGTTCAAATTGAGTTCGACAATTCCGAAAACAGGCCGACCCAAGCCGCGCATCCACAAAGCCTCCTTGTCCGGCGAAAGGAAACCGCGCACCTGCGCTGCCGCAATAGTCCCCATGACAGGCCATTCAATGCGCTCGATCTTCGGCTTGCCGCAACCAGCAAGACACATCGCGGCAATCACAAGCCATAAGCAACTATATCTCGACAATTTCATCTTGGCGGAGGACCTTGAGGTCGATGTCCGTGCGCCCGATTTCGCAAAGCGCCGCGCGCATCGCGCCCTCGGCGAGGTGCGGCACGTTGCAGTCGCGCGAAAGGTGGGCGAGCGCGAGATGCCGGAGGCGCGGCGACGCGAAGCGCCTGACGAGCTCGCACGCCTGGTCGTTCGAGAGGTGCCCGCGCGGGCCGGCGATGCGCTGGATCAGGCTTGGATGGCGGCCGCTCCTTCGCAGGAGGACGGGATCGTGGTTCGACTCGAGCGTCGCGATGTCGGCCTCGGAGAGGTTGAGCCCGATCGAGTCGAGCGGCGTGCCGACGTCCGTCGCGTGGAAGTACCTGCTGTCGCCGTCCGAGACGAGAAAGCCGACGGGGTCGCTCGTGTCGTGGGGGATGGAAAACGGCTTGACGCCGAAAGGCCCGACCTCGAAGTCCTGGCCGTTCTCGAAGATCGAGAAGTCCGTCTCGTCGACGCCGGCGGACGCGGCGATGGAGTCGGCCGTCATCGCGTTTGCGAAAAGCCCCGCCGCGGGAAAGCAGTCGTGGAACTTCGCGACTCCCTTTATGTGGTCGTCGTGGCCGTGCGTGAACACCGCCGCCACGACCGCCCCGAGGTCGATTCCCGCGGCGCGGCTGCGCTTCAGCAGCTCGCGGCAGCTGAGGCCGCAGTCGATCAGGAGGACACGGCCGTCCGACTCGACGCAATACGCGTTTCCCGCGCTTCCGCTCGCAAGGGAGACGACCTTCACGACTCGCCCCCGCAGGCCTGCGCGGCGCGCCTGTTCCTGACGGAGTAGTAGCAGTAGAGCGCAAGGTCGGTCGAGACGAGGAGGATGTCGACGGCGTAGATGCCGATCACCCACATCCCCTTGCCGCTCGCGACGTGGCTTGCGATGCCGCAGAGATAGCCGGCGATGACGATGACCTCGAAGAGGGGGCTCTTGCCGTCGACGCGCTTCGCCTTGTAGGTCTTCGCGATGGCAAACGGCCAGGACGCCCCGAAGAGGACGAGCATCAGGAACTCGAAGACGTGGGCCATCATCCCTTTCAGCCGCGGCCAAAGGCGCGGTGCGCGATGTCCTTGCGGTAGAACATCTTGTCGAACGAGATCTTCGCGACGCCGGCATACGCGACGTCGACGGCCTCGCGCAGCGTCGCGCCCATGCCGGTCACGCTGAGGACGCGTCCGCCGGACGTGACGACCCTGCCGTCAACCGCCTTCGTCCCGCAGTGGAACACGATCGACCTTCCCGACTCCCGACTCCCATCCCCCAGCCCCTTGATCTCCTTGCCCTTCTCGTAGGAACCGGGATATCCGCCGGAGGCGACGATCACGGTCGCCGCCGCCGCGTCCTTCACCACGACGTCCTCGTCCCTGAGGCAGCCGGTCGCCGCGTGGAGGAGCGCCGTCGCGAAGGACCCGCCGAGACGCGGAAGGACGGCCTCGGTCTCGGGGTCGCCGAAGCGCGCGTTGAACTCGACGACGTTGACCGTGGAGCCGCTCTTCGCGAGGGGGCCGTGCGGATTCGAGTCCGCGTCGTTGACCATGAGCCCCGCGTAGAGGACGCCGCGGTAGACGATGCCGCGCTTCTTGAGCTCGCGCACCACCGGGAGGATGATCTTCTCCTTGATCTCGGGGAGCTTGTCGGCCGTCACGACGGGCGCGGGGCTGTAGGCGCCCATGCCGCCGGTGTTCGGACCCTTGTCGCCGTCGAAGATGCGCTTGTGGTCCTGCGAGCTCGGCAAAAGCACCGCGTTCTCGCCGTCGACGAGCGCGAGGATCGAGCACTCCTCGCCATGGAGGAACTCCTCGATCAGCACCTCGGCGCCGGCCGCGCCGAACTTGTTCGCGACGAGCATGTCGTCGATCGCGGCCTCGGCGTCCGCCGCGGTCTCCGCGACGATCACGCCCTTTCCGGCCGCGAGCCCGTCCGCCTTGATGACGACGGGGAGCCCGAACGAGGGGAGGGCGGCCTTCGCGGCCGCGGGATCGGCGAAGACCTCGGCCTTCCCGGTCGGGACGCCGGCGGCGTCCATGACCTCCTTCGCGAAGCGCTTGGAGCCCTCCATGCGCGCGCCGGCGGCGACCGGCCCGAACGCGGGGACGCCGATGCCCTGGAGCGCGTCGACGAGCCCCTTCACGAGCGGGGCCTCCGGTCCGACGACGACGAGGTCGGGGTGGTTCACGGTCGCCCACGCGGCGATGCCGGCGATGTCGTCCGCCGCAAGCGGGACGTTCGCGGCGACAGCCGCGGTCCCGGCGTTGCCCGGCGCGCAGTAGAGTTCGTGCCGCTCCTCGTCCTGGGCGAGCCGCCACGCGATCGCGTGCTCGCGTCCGCCGCTTCCGACAACAAGTATCTTCATGTCCTACTCCTTTGGAACGATCAGCTTCTGCCCGATCCTGAGCGCGTCGCTCTTCAGCCCGTTGACCTCCTTGATCTTCTGGACGGTCGTGTGGAGCGCCTGGGCGATCACCGTGAGCGTGTCGCCCTTCTCCACCGTATACTCCACGCACGGGCCGCTGTACGCGGGCGCCTTCGGCGGCTGCCTCGGGGGCTGCGGGGGCTGCAGCGCGGCGATTCTCTTCGAGAGGTCCTGGACGATCTCGCCGCGCTGGCCCTGCATCTCGCGGCGCAGCTCGGCGACCGCGCCCCTGAGCGCGGCGACCTCGGCGCGCAGGCTCTCGATCTCGGCCTTCAGCGATTCGGCCTTCTGCAGGCGCGCCGCGAGCTCCTCCTGGTTCGACGCGAGCATGTCCACCTGTTCGGAGACGCGCTGCATCTCGGCGACGGCCCGCTGCCTGACGTACGAATCCGGCACGCCGACCGCCCCCTGCCCGAAGGCGCCGAGGGCCGACGCGGCCATCGCCGCAAACGCCAGTTCTTTCGTCAACTTTCTCATTTTCCTTTCCTCCTTTCGCCCGAATCGATCCCCCGCCCCGCTCACAGCACCAGCAGCGCCAGCCAGAGCGCGGCGAGGACGGCCGCCACGGCGAGGAAGCGGTTCTGCCGCGTGTTCCTCTCCTCCTGCTGGACCGTGCGCCCGAACGTGCTCATCCCGCCGCCGGAGAGGTAGTGGAAGAGCTTCCACCCGAAGCGCGCCCCCTTCGACGTCTCCCCGTGCGCATCGCGGTACGCGTCGAGCCGCCACGGCTCCTTCGAGCGCGTATAGGCGTGCGCGTCGCGCACGATGCTGGTGTGGATCCGGCTCATCTCGGCAACTTCAGCTTCTGGCCCGTGCGGACGCGCCCGTCCGTCCCGATCGAGTCCTTGTTCGCCTCGCGGATGCTCTTCCACGCGGACGTCCGCCCGTAGAAGCGGATCGCGATCTTGTAGAGCGTGTCGCCCTCCTGGACGACGTAGGTCTCGGGAATCGCCGCGCGCGCCGCCTGCTGCGCGGACTTCGCCCTCTTCTCCGCGTCCTCGGCGGCCTTCTTCCTGTCCTTCGCGTCCGCCGCCTGCTGCGGCAGCAGCGACGAGGAGGACCCCGCGCCGGCCTCCTCGGCCTCCGCGAGCGCGTTCAGCTCCTTCGCGTCCGCAAGCGCCGCGGCGCGCGCCGGCGCCTCCGCGTCCTCCGCGTCGAGGAGGTCCTTCACCGAGGCGATGTCCGCCTTCCCGCCGGGCTCGGACTCGTCCGCGCCCATCGACGCAAGCAGCTTCCTCAGGCGCGCGTTCTCGCCCTCGGCCGCGGCGGCCTTCTCGCGGAACGCCGCGAGCGCGGCGACGAGCTTCCCGTTCTCCTCCTTGAGCGCGTCGAAGTCCCTGCGCAGGCGCGCGCCCTCCTCGGCAAGCGCCTCGTTCCCGGCGAGATTCAGCCGCTTGACGAGGTCGTCCGCGAGCAGGCGCTCGCAGATCGCGAGCCGCTCCTTCGCCAGCTTCGCCTTGTCGCTGCCGGGGGCGATCATGAGGTACTCGCGGTAGTTGCAGAAGGCGCCGGCGTAGTCGCCGCCGCGGTCCTGCTGGAGGCAGGCGAGCTGGAAGCGCGCGCTGGCGTTCCCCGGATCGGCGCGCAGCACCTTCTCGAACCCCTTCACGGCCGCCTCGAGGCGGCCGGACAGGTAGTCGTCCATCGCCGCCTGGTACAGGCGGCTCGAACGCTCCTCCTTGAACTCCTCCACCGTCCGCGAGTCGCACGCCGCGAGGCACGCAAGGGACAGGAGCGCCAGCGCCTTAGTCGTCTTCATCTTCGTCCTCCTCGTCGTCCTCGTCGTCCTCGTCGTCGTCGTCGAACACGTCGGGCGTGTCGTCGATGAAGATGTCGTCGTCCGGCGGCTCCGCGCCGTCCGCCGCGGGCGGGGCCTCTGGCCGGACCGCCTCCGCGGCCGCCGGCTTCGCCTCCTCCGGATTCCCCTCCCCGTCGGACGCCGCCGCCGCCGCCGCCTCGAGTTCGGTCTTCTTCTCGGGCTTCCGGTAGGCGGCCGCCTTGAGGCGCGGATTCGACCGCTGGAGCGTCGGGTCGAGCTCGTTGAGCTGCTGGAGGTTGGAGAGGCCGAAGTGCTCGAGGAAGAGCTGGGTCGTGCCGTAGAGGAACGGATGTCCGGGAAGCTCCGACCGCCCGACGAGGCGGATGAGCTGGAGGTCCATCAGCGTCTTGATGTTGCCCGACACGTCCACGCCGCGGATCTCCTCGATCTCGCTCTTCGTGATCGGCTGGCGGTAGGCGACGATCGCCAGCGTCTCGAGCGAGGCGCGGCCAAGCCGGTTCGGACGGTCGAGCTTGAGCATCGCGCGGACGTAGCGCCCGCAGCTCGGAACGGTCTGGAGACGGTAGGTCCCGCCCGTGCAGACGAGCTGGAAGCCGCACCCCGCGACCTCGAGCGCCTTTCCGAGGCCCTTGATCGCCGCGTCGACTTCGCGGCCCGTGCAGCTCCTGTAGACGTCCATCACCTCCGCGTTCTCGCCCTCCTCGGGCTCGACGGCGCGGACCGCGTCGCGCAGGTCTGCGGCGGAGAGCGGGTCCTGGCTCGCGAAGAGCAGCGCGCCGACGATCTCCTGGAGGCTGCGCGGCAGCGGGATCTTCACCTGGTCACTCATAGTCGTCCGGCCTTTCAAGCGGTTTGTCGTCCGGCTCCTCCTTCGAGGGGAGGATCGTGATTTCATGGAACGCGGCGTTCTGGTAGACGATCACCCGGTGCTGCCGCAGAAGCTCGAGGAGCGCGAGGAACGTGACGATGATCTCGCCCTTCGGCGCATCCTCCCGGAACAGCGACACGAACGCGACCTGCCCCTCCCTGCGCGTGCGCTCGAGGACGTAGTCCATCTTCTCGGGCACGGAGAAGCGGATGCCCTTCAGCTCCTCGTGCGGCATCTCGTTCGCGCGCGAGAGGACCTCCTGGAACGCCGTGAGGAGGTCGTAGAGGTCGAGGTTCGCGAGCGCGCCCCGCGCGTCGGCGGCCGTCTTCTCGAACTTGGGGCGGCCGCCGCCGTAGTCGAAGCTGTTGGCCCTCAGCGCCTCCATCGCCTCGAGGCGGAGCGCCGCGTCCTTGAACTTCTTGTACTCGACGAGCTGGCGGACGAGGTCGAGCCGAGGGTCGACCCACTCCTCGTCGCCGTCCTCGCCGCCGACGCGGCGCGAGACGGGCAGCAGCATCCGCGACTTGATCACCATCAGCGTCGCCGCCATCACGATGAACTCGCCCGCGATGTCGAGGTTGAGGCGCCGCGCGTCCTCGATGAACTTCATGTACTCCGAGGTGATGTGCTCGATCGGGATGTCGTAGATGTCGAGCTCCTCGCGGCGGATCAGGTACAGCAGGAGGTCGAGGGGACCCTCGAACACGTCGAGGTCCACCTTGTATTCGTCCGCGAATAGCTGCTGCTGCGCCATGCCTTGAATTATACCAAAAATTCGGCGCGCGCAGAACCCGCGGCCATCGGGCCGCCGGGCTACCGGACCGGCGGCGCGCCGAGCTCGGGATGCCAGGTGAAGGCGGTTATGTTGCGCCAGCGGACGGACGTCGGGCGTCCGTCGAACGCCGAGAGGACCTCGACGTCCGGCGAAAGGACTTCCGTTATGGCGGGCGCCCGGATGAACGTCATGGGGAAGTCCCGCCTTCCGCCGAATTCGCCGCGCGTCGTGAAGCTCCCGAGCTGCCGCCCGTAGGCGTTGCGCCTCACCGCCACGGGGAGAACGCCAAACCACTTCTCGGGCCTCGTGTCGTCGCGCCGCCCGGGGTCGTCGATCCTCCCGGCAAGGAGTATGAGCCCCGCGCAGGCCGCGAAGACGGGAAGCCCGCCCTCGATGCGCTCCTTGAGCGGACCGAAGAGCCCGAGGTCGTTGAGGAGCTTCCCCTGCACGGTCGACTCGCCGCCCGGCAGCGCGAGGAGGTCCATGCCGCGGCCGAGGTCGGAAAGCTGGCGTATCTCGAATGCGTCGGCGCCCTCTGCGCGCCAATACGCCTCCATCTCGGCAAACGCCCCCTGAACTGCCAATACTCCGACTTGCATTTCTTCTCCGTCTTAATTATTTAGCGCAGAGGCGCAGAGACGCGGAGTACGCAGAACAGAAGAAGTGTTTTTCCGAGTTTAACAATGTCGATGTGGAGAACTGCCCCGGATACAACTCTCCGCGCACGTTGCGTCTCTGCGACTCTGCGTTGAAAACTACTTCCCTCGCTCCTCCATGATCGTCTCGATCTCGTCGGCGTTGATGCCCACCATCGCGGGACCGAGGTTCTCCGAGAGCCTGGCGAGGAGCTTCGAGTCCTGCCAGTTCGTGACCGCCTGCACGATCGCCGCCGCGCGCTTCGCGGGGTCGCCCGACTTGAAGATCCCGGAGCCCACGAACACGCCCTCTGCGCCGAGCTCCATCATGAGCGCGGCGTCCGCCGGCGTCGCGACGCCGCCCGCGGCGAAGTTGACGACCGGAAGCCTGCCGTTTTCGTGGACGTACTTCACGAGGTCGAGCGGAGCCGCAAGTCCCTTCGCCGCCTCGTAGAGCTCGTCTTCGCGAAGGGAGACGACGCGGCGGATCTCGCTCTGCATCTTGCGCATGTGGCGGACCGCCTGCACGACGTCGCCCGTTCCCGGCTCGCCCTTCGTGCGGATCATCGTCGCGCCCTCTCCGATGCGCCTCAGGGCCTCGCCAAGATCGCGCGCGCCGCAGACGAACGGCACGTTGAACTTCGTCTTGTCGATGTGCCGCACGTCGTCCGCCGGCGAAAGCACCTCCGACTCGTCGATGTAGTCGATCTCGATCGCCTCGAGAATCCGCGCCTCGGCGATGTGCCCGATGCGGCACTTCGCCATCACCGGGATGGAAACTGCGCCCTGTATCCCCTTGATCATCGCAGGGTCGCTCATGCGCGAGACGCCGCCCGCCGCGCGGATGTCGGCCGGAATGCGCTCGAGCGCCATCACGGCGCACGCGCCCGCGGCCTCGGCGATCTTCGCCTGCTCCGGCGTCGTCACGTCCATGATCACCCCGCCCTTCAGCATCTGCGCGAGGTTCCTGTTAAGCTCCTGCCTGTCGCTCATTGTATTTCTCCCGGTGAGATTTGACGCGGATATTATACCCCGTCGCCCTGAAGGAGGGATAATAGGAATTATTCCCGTCCCGCCATAGGTCCCGCCTATGGACAAGGATTCAATCCCCGCAATCCCGTCGGTCCTGGCCAAACCTAAAGCATGTTCGCGGCAAGCACCGCGACGACGGCGGCGAGCATCACGGCCGAGACGAGCTTCAAGGCGGCCGTCGCCTTCACGGAGCCGACGAGCTTCGCGCGGAAGAAGTCGGCCGCCACAATCGCGGGAAGGTAGACGAACGGCACAAGGGCGCAGAAAAGCGTACCGAGGAGAAGCGTCTGCACGGCTGGCGCAAGGGCAGAGTCCGGACGCGTGAAGCTCGGCAGGAACGCCAGGAAGAAGAGGATGGTCAGCGGGTTCGACATCGACATCGCGATCCCGCGGAGGAAAAGCCGGAAACCCTGCCCCGTCGCGGGACGGAGCGCGTCAGGCGACGCTGCGCGGAAGCTGCGGATCGCGTCCGCAAACGCGCCGTAGGCGAGATACGCGATATAGGCGGCTCCGGTGATCTGGATCGCGGACATCGTCGCAGGGTGGGCGGTGAAGAACGAGGCGACACCCGCAGTCAAGAGGAGTATCCAGAGCCAGCACCCTGCGACAAGCCCCAGCATCAGCGTGGCGGCGCGGGTCTTGCCGTCCGAAAGCGCCGTCGCGATGGTGCATGTCAAATCCGGCCCGGGCTTTACGATCAGCGCCAGCGATCCGATGATGTAAGTAGTCAGCATGCGGTTGCCTTCCCGCCGACGGAGTATCCGGCCTGGACGGCGAGGTGACGGTCGTCGTCGAAGTCCGCGCCGGGCGTGGTGAGGAGCGGGCCCGCGATGCCCGCCGACATGCCGACGTAGATGCACTTCGCCGCGGTCTCGTCCGACATGTCGCGGCGTCCGCCCGCGAAGCGGAGAGGAGTCGACGGATTGACGAGCCTGAGGAGCGCGACGGAATCTATGACGCGATCGGGGGCGAGGATGCCGCGGTCCGCAAGGGGAGTCCCCTCGATCGGATGCAGCACGTTGACAGGAATGGAGTCGGGCGCGATTTCCCTGAGCGCAAAGGCGAACTCGACGAGCTGCTCGTCCGTCTCGCCCATCCCGATGATGCCGCCGCAGCAGATCTGGAAACCAAGCTTCTTCGCGGCGCGCAGCGTCGCGAGCTTGTCCGCCGCCGTGTGCGTCGTGCAGAGAGACGAAAAGAGAGACGGCGCGGTTTCGAGGTTGCAGTGGACGCGCTGGAGCCCCGCCGCCTTGAGCTTTGCGAGGTCCTCTTCGGAGAGCAGCCCGAGCGAGGCGCAAAGCCCGATTTTCGGCGCCGCTTCGCGCATCGCCTTCAATGCCACGCAGACATTCTCGACATCCTCGTGGGAAAGCGTGCGACCAGAGGTGACGATGCCGATCCTGTCAGCGCCATTAGCCGCCGCTTCCTTCGCTGCTTTGACGCACGCCTCGGTTCCAACCCAGCCGTACGTCTCGCAGCCGGTCTTCCAGTGCGCCGACTGCGCGCACCACTTGCAGTTTTCTGAACATCGCCCAGAGCGCGCGTTGATGATCGAGCAGAAGTCAAACCGCTTCTCGACGCAATTGAGCGTCGTCTCGTGCGCGCGCTCGCGAAGCTCTTCTCTGCGCTCCGGTTTCAGGAGCGCCAGCGCCTCGTCCCTCCCTATTCCATCAGACATGGCGGATAATTAAAGCCCTGCGGCGTCGTAGCTGCGTTCAACGCAGCGTTCGCGAATGGCGGCGACGAAGATCTTGCCGGCCGCGGAGAGAGGCACGTCGCTCTGGGTCACGAGCCCGACCCGTATCATCTCGTCCATCTTCAGCGGAACGGCGACGACGTCTGGACCGTTCAGCTCCTTTGAAAGCGCGCCGGAGGCGACGGTGAAGCCGTTGAGTCCGAGGATCAGGTTGGTCATGGTGGCGCGGTCGCGCACGCGGATGTTCTTCTTGCGGTCGATGGAGGGCATCACCTCTTCCGCGAAGTAGAGCGCGTTCTCGGTTCCCTGCTCAAACGAGATGAATGGATAGTCGTCGAGTTCCGCGGGGGTGACGCCGCCCTTGCGCTTGGCAAGAGGATGTCGCTTGCCGAGGAAGACGTGCGGACGCGACACGAAAAGCTCTTCAAACTTGAGCCCCTCGTTTTTGAGGAGCTTCGAGATCACCCGCTCGTTGCGGGAAGAAAGGTACATGACGCCGATTTCGCTGCGGTGGCGTGCGACGTCGTCTATGATCTCGCTCGTGACAGTCTCGCGCAGGGTGAAGTCGTAGGCCGCGGCCTCGCATTCCTTCACGACCTCCATGAAGGCCTCGACCGCGAAGGCATAGTGCTGGCAGGAGACGGCGAACTGCGGTTTTCTCACCGCCTTGCCAGTGTACTTCTCCTGAATCCTCGCGGCGTCGTCGAGAATCTGCCGCGCCGAGGCGAGGAACTCCTCTCCCTCTCGCGTGACGGCGATGCCGCGCGTCGATCTGGTGAAAATGGCGGTGCGAAGCTCCTCCTCAAGCGCGCGAATCGACTCGGTGAGCGTGGGCTGCGTGACAAAGACGCGGCGCGCGGCCTCGCTTATGCTGCCGCACGTCGCGACTGCGTCTGCATACTTGAGCTGCTGGAGTGTCATGTGGACATTATACCATTTTAAGGTGATGCAGTGTCGTACCTAGCCATTACCGCGGTCTCGAAGGGCGTTACAAAGCGGCAAAGTCCATGTAGAGGAAGCGGTGGTCGTCGGGATTGTAGACGTATTCCTTGCCGTGCGGGGCGCCTTCGCGGACGATTTCGCCGTCCTTCGCCGCAATGAGGCGCGTGAGCGGAAGCGGCTCCCAGCCGTCGCCGGAAAGCGGTTGCGTCGAGAAAACGAGCTCTCCTTCCAACTGGCGGACATGCAGCGAGCCGCGGAAGTTCGTGTGCGCGTAGAGGACTTCCCCGTCGTAGACAAGGAGGTTCAGCTTGTTGCCTCCGGCGAGCTCCGCGATGAGGTCGTCCAGCGCCGCGAACCGCTCCTTCCAGTCGAGCGCGCGGCCGTACCTTATCTGCCGCTCGTTCACGATGTCTACGAGACGCAAAAGAATGCGCTCGGAGTCCGTCGAGCCGAACTGCAGCCCCATGTAGCGGTTGAGCTTGGCGCCGTTGAAAATCGTGCCGTTGTGCTCCAGCGTCCAGATGCGCCCGCAGTTGTCGGCGGAGGTAAACGGATGGCTGTTGCGGTATTCGAGGTGTCCGACCGTCGCAAGGCGGATATGCGCGAGTAGAACGCTCTCCTCGATTGGCTCGGAAAGTCGCTTTTTGAGGTATTCGCTCTCCGTCGCCTTGACTGCCTCCTTCTCTATGTCCGGCGCACCAGAATCGTTGAACGTCGCGAGGCCCCATCCATGCGGATGGTGTTCGGCGTGGGAATAGAATTCGCGGAGAATGTCGTTCGCCAGGATTCTCCGCTTTGCGGATATTCCAAGCATCTCACACATGGCACGCCTCCATCCACGCATAGCGTCTTTCCGGATGGTACACCTTCTCCGCCTCGAACGCGAGGATCGCCCGCGCCTCGGGGAACCCCGCGAAGAACTCCTCCATCCGCTCGACGAGCTCGCCGACCGGCGTCCAGTCGAAGTCGATCCGCGCCGCCGCCTTGAAGTGTCCGACGCACTCCGCCTGCTTTTCGGCGGAAAGCGTCTCGCGCGGCTGCGCGGCGCACCAAAGGAAGAACAGCCGCACGAACTCGACGTCGCGCGCATCGACGAGTCCGCCGACGAGCGGATTCAGGTCCACGCACCGCACCTCGATGTGGTCGATGCCGTTTTCGACGAGCGTCTGGAGCCGGTTCTGTCCGCGCGGTTTGAGGCGGATCGGATAGTAGAGCTCGCTCGGCGCGACAAGTTGCCCTTCCTGCACATACCGTGCAATGCTTCGCGCATAATCCCTCACGCTCGAGAAGTCGAGGATGGGGACGAACTTGTTCCAGTAGCCGCGCTCCGAGC
>Ga0310690_10000396_pt1 | contig 95991 bp, 72 predicted proteins | sample AusTroGonzalo_MG_2_FD_207661 | JGI IMG/M metagenome (GOLD analysis project Ga0310690, IMG submission 207661) | Bovine rumen microbial communities from tropical cattle in Woodstock, Queensland, Australia - Gonzalo_04 (v2) (version 2) | ecosystem: Host-associated > Mammals > Digestive system >...
TGGTCATACAAAAAAATTTGGGAGTATTATAAGGAGACTGATTTATGGTCATATTTTGCAAGTTATTTTGGAGAAGACAAAGACTATGCATTTGACCACGAAAGTCTATTCTTCTATGACGACCATGACAATTGCATAGCGCATATACAATGGATGCCGGAATCACAACTTTATGAGTATTATTTTAGTGTGTATAGGTATGAGTATTACGAGTAAGTATTATTGCAAAGTGTTGATTTTGAAAGATTTTAGAAAACAGATTTTTGAACGATTTCTTGCCGAAGGCAATACCAAAAATAAAGAACAATGAAGATCCTGTCAGTAGAACAAATAAGAGAAGCCGACCGCTACACGATTGAAAACGAACCCATAGAGTCCGTCGACTTGATGGAACGCGCCGCCACCAAGGTCTTCGAGTGGCTCTACCGCCGCACGCCGCGAGAGAAGACCATCAAGATCTTCTGCGGCATGGGCAACAACGGCGGTGACGGCCTCGTGGTGGCCCGACTGCTCAACGAGCAAGAGATTGTCCCGCAGGTGTTTATGGTGCGCTACTCGGATAAGATGAGCCACGACTGCGAGGTGAACTACTACCGCCTCGTGAACGAGACCAAAGTGCCGATGTTCGACATCATCACCGAGGACGATTTCCCGAAAGTCGATGCCAATGATGTGGTGGTCGACGCTATTTTCGGCTCGGGTTTAAACCGTCCGCCGCAGGGCATGACCGCCGACCTCATCGCCTACCTCAACCAGACCAAGGCCATCCGTGTCGCCATCGACATCCCATCGGGCCTCTTCGCGGACCAACCTAGTGCCTTGGGCTTCATCTTCAAGGCCGACTACACGCTGACCTTCCAAAACCCCAAGCTGGCTTTCCTGCTGCCCGAAAACGACCCGTATGTGGGTCGTTTCGAGGTGTTGGACATCGGTCTGCATCCGCGCTATCTGGAAGAGGTGGAGACCAATAACCTACTGACCGTCAAGGCGATGGTGAAGCCGATACTGCACAACCGCACAAAATACTCCCACAAAGGCACTTATGGCCACGCCCTGCTCATTGCTGGCTCCGAAGGCAAGACAGGCGCGGCCTTGCTCGGTGCAAAGGCCTGTCTGCGCACGGGTGTCGGACTGCTGAGCGTACACCTACCCAAGATAGCCCAACTTCCTTTGCAGACCGCCATCCCCGAGGCGATGATTAATCTTGATGAGTCCGAGACCTGCTTCTCGACATTCGGGCATTTGGATGCTTTCACCGCGGTGGGTGTGGGTCCTGGCTTGGGCAAGGCCGATGAGACCGAACGTGTTTTGAAACGCCTCATCCAAGAGGTGCAGGTGCCACTTGTGATGGATGCTGATGCCTTGAACATCCTCTCCGACAACCCGACTTGGCTGCCGTTCCTGCCTGCCAAGACCATCCTGACGCCGCATCCGAAGGAGTTTGAACGCCTGGTAGGGAAGACCTCGACCTCGTTTGAACGCTTGGAGAATCAGCGTGAACTGGCCGCCAAATACAATCTCATCGTCATCGTGAAGGGCGCACACACTACCGTTGCGATGCCCAACGGAACCATCTTCTTTAACACCACGGGCAACCCTGGCATGGCCACAGCCGGCAGCGGCGACGTGCTGACGGGTATCATTCTGTCGCTGTTGGCACAACGGTATTCGCCAGAGGAAGCCGCCGTGTTGGGTGTGTATCTCCACGGCCTCGCCGGCGACCTTGCCGCAGAAGAGATAGGGCAGGAGGCCTTGATTGCTTCCGACATCACGGAACATTTGGGAAAGGCGTTTGCTGTGCTTCGCTCAAAGTAATTTCTTATGGGATTGCCCCGCGGGCAAGGTTCAGGTTCTAGAAAGCATGTCATTCCTGCGCCGGATGGTGTGGAGGCAAGGAATCTATGCTTTCTGGAACCGTCTAATTAAGGTTGTTGTTTCTTTAACCGCCTCCCATAGATTCCATCCAACGCACTTGCCCCCGTAGGAATGACATGGAAGGCTGTCTTGACAGATTTTTATACGAAGCGTATTCTAATAAATCTTTATCTTTGCACCATGATAAAAACCACCGTTTCGAACAAAGAGATCTGGCGCATCGCGTACCCCATCATGTTGGGTAATCTGGCGCAGACCATCATCACCTTCACCGACACAGCCTTTTTGGGTCACCTCGGCGCCAACGAGTTGAGTGGTTCCATGATGGCGGGCTTGTATTACTTCGTCTTCACCACCTTGGCGATGGGTTTTGCCGTAGGCATACAGATCTTCATCGCGCGGCGTTTCGGCGAGGGTGACTACAAGCGCATCGGTGTGGTGTTTCAGCATGGCGCTACGTTTGTGCTGGGGTTGGGCATTTTATTGTTCGGCATCCTGTTCTTCTTCAGCCACAAGTTGTTGCATGTCATCATCGAGTCGGAGAACATATATGTAGCGGCGGACGAGTACCTGCGTTTCAGGCAGTTCGGCATCTTCTTCGTGGTGTTCAACTTTTTGTTCCGCTCCTTCTATGTCGGCATCAGCAGCACGCGCGTCATCACCTATTCGACCCTCATCATGGCCGTGGTCAACATCTTCTTTGACTGGGCCTTGATCTTCGGCAATGCGGGACTGCCCGAGATGGGCATCGGTGGTGCGGCTTTGGCCTCGTTGTTGGCCGAAATCACGGCGTTCTGCTTCTTCTGGATTTTCACCTACGTCAAGATACCGCATGAGGAATATGGCATGTTCCGTTGGCACAAGATGGAGCCGCGGCTGCTGGGCGACATCCTCAAGGTGGCCTTCCCGAGCATGATACAGCGTCTGTTCTCGTTTGGTGCCTGGTTCATCTTCTTCGTCATGATCGAGAAGATGGGGGAGACGGCCATCGGGGTCTCGTCGGTCGTGCGCAGCACCTATATGATCCTCATCATCCCCAGCATCGCCTTTGCCTCGACCGCCAACACCCTGACGAGTCGTATCATCGGGGAGGGCAAGAGCACCGAGGTGATGTCAACCGTCTGGAAGGTGGTGAAAAACAGCTTCTTGTGTTCGGTGGTCTTGGTCGCGGTGGTGGCGGTCATTCCGCAATTGGTGCTTCAGATCTACACCGACGACATGGCTTTGGCGCAGGCGGCAGTGCCTTCGGTCTATGTGATTTGTGCAGCCACGCTGTTGGGTGCTTTCTCCATGACTTTCTTCGAGGCTGTTTCGGGCACGGGCAACACCACGGCGGCCATGGCCTTGGAGTTCGGCATCCTCATCATTTACATCGTCTATGTCTACCTGATGTCGAAGACCTCCACCATCGCCGGTGTCTGGACCGCCGAGTGGGTCTACAACATCCTCATCGGGCTGATTTCGCTGGTTTACATCTGGAAGGCGGACTGGGGGAGGAAGAGGATTTGACGGTTGGTTCACGGAGGTTGAAACCACCGATAAAGTAGGGTTGTCCCTTCGGGACTTTGCTTCATGTGATAGGTTGCGATTTTAGGTTTGTTTATGTATCTTTGCAGAATCTAATCAGACCTATTTTTACTATTATGAAGCAAAGACTTGTGGTTTTTACCGGCGCAGGCATCAGTGCCGAGAGTGGAATCCCTACATTCCGCGATGCCAATGGAATGTGGGAAAAATATGATGCCATGAAGTTGGCAAGTGTGGGAGGCTTTGAGGAAGACCCGCAGGCGGTTCTCGACTTCTACAATGCTCGCAGGAAGAATCTGCTTGAAGTGGAGCCGAACCATGCCCATCTCGTTTTGGCCGAATTGGAAAAGCAATACGATGTAATCATCATCACGCAGAATGTAGATAACCTGCACGAAAGGGCGGGAAGCAGTAAAGTGATTCACCTTCACGGCGAATTGACCAAGGTGACCTCTTCACGCAATCGCCTTGACTTTGACTGTATCAAAGATTATCCGCTTGATGTCCCGATTCGTCTTGGCGACAAGGCTGTTGACGGTTCTCAACTCAGGCCTTACATTGTTTGGTTTGGCGAATATGTCGACAATATGGATTTGGCGGAACATTTGGTGAAAATGGCCGACATCTTCGTTGTCATCGGTACTTCATTGGTGGTGTATCCAGCTGCGGGGCTGGTTGAATGCGATCATAGGGATATTCCAAAGTTTTTGATAGACCCGAACGATATGAAAGGCGGCTTTATTGTTGGATTCCAGCATATCAAGGCAAAAGCCGTGGAAGGTGTGGATGAGTTGGTGAAAAGGTTGGAAGAATTATAATTGATAGTTTTAGTGTAGGTGTATAAATAGTTGTAAACCAATAACATATCCGACAGCAAACGACAACAAACGACTACAGTCGACTACAAACGTTTAATCAACGGCTTTTTCTTGACAGGTTTCGTTACTTTGCAGCATCAAATCTCAAAACGATGGAATACTGCATTTCAAAAATCTTGGATCAAAACGGACTGCCGTTTGTGGAAGCCCCCGATGGAGGCATTGACTTTGGACATATCACAGTGGAACAAAACCTGACACCTGCGCCTATACGATTGTCTATAGGTGACAGATACAACGGATTGATGCACATTGAAATTCGTCATGGCGACCAGATCAGGAAAGCTGGTTTTGAAACTGTTGTCGCATTCGTGGCATACGTTGCACAAAACTACAATACAATAAAGAAAGGTAATGTGTATATGAAATCGGTTGAGGAAGAAAATCAAACCTATTTGGTGCAACTTGCCGATGAACATAATAATACACTATGGGTACAATTATCAAGAGATGACACCTATTGGAATGTCAATAGTGCTGGCGTTTTGTCGAAAAGGTACGGGAGAAATAAGGAAAACATCTGGTCTGCTTCCGAATTGCAGAATGAGGAACCGGCTTCCAGTAATACTTCGCAACCTGCAACAAATGCCGATAAAGAGGCAGGTTCAAACGGTACTGTATCCGATGTTTCCCAATGCAAAAATACAACTTTTTCAAAAAATGCAAGTCCCGATTATAAAAATCACTGCAAAATATCACCACCATGTCAAAAATTACTATCTTTGTCCCTTTATATAAAGTATCGCGCGAAATGTCTCCCGCGACCCTAATCTTGAAATTTTGAAATTACAAATCTTGAAATCAATCAACAATTAAACAGTTCAACAATAAACAATTAAACACTTAAAAAACCCCACAATCATGACTACAGAAAAAACACAAGAAGAAGCTGCAAAACTGAGGCAGGAGAAACTGAAGGCTTTGGAAGCCACATTAGGAAACATTGAGAAGAGCTTTGGCAAGGGAAGCATCATGCGCCTGGGCGCCGAGGCCGAGAAGATGGAGAGCATCTCCACCGGCTCCATTGGCCTGGACTACGCCCTCGGCGTGGGCGGTCTGCCGAAAGGCCGTATCATCGAGATTTACGGTCCCGAGAGTTCGGGTAAGACCACGCTGGCCCTTCACGTAGTAGCCGAGGCCCAGAAGAAGGGTGGCATTGCCGCCTTCATTGACGCGGAACATGCCTTCGACCGTTTCTATGCCGCCAAACTGGGCGTTGACATCGAGAACCTTCTCATCTCTCAACCTGACTACGGCGAGCAAGCCCTTGAAATCGCTGAGAACCTCATCCGCTCGGGAGCCATCGACGTCATCGTCGTCGACTCTGTTGCTGCGCTCACGCCTAAGAGCGAGATCGAAGGCGAGATGGGTGATAGCAAGATGGGCCTCCAAGCCCGACTGATGAGCCAGGCCATGCGTAAGCTCACCGCCACCATCAATAAGACGGGCTGTGTTTGCATCTTCATCAACCAGTTGCGCGAGAAGATCGGCGTGATGTTCGGCAACCCCGAGACCACGACCGGCGGCAACGCCTTGAAGTTCTACAGTTCGGTGCGCATCGACATCCGTAAGATTAGCCAGATCAAGGACGGCGAGAACGTGATGGGCAGTCGCGTCAAGGTGAAGGTCGTCAAAAACAAGGTGGCCCCGCCGTTCCGCAAGGCTGAATTCGACATCCTCTATGGCGAGGGCATCTCCCGTTCGGGTGAGATCGTCGACCTCGGCGTGGAGATGGGCATCATCAAGAAGAGCGGCTCGTGGTTCAGCTACGGCGACTCCAAGCTCGCCCAAGGCCGCGACTCGGTCAAGAAACTCATCGAAGACAACCCCGAGCTGGCCGACGAGCTGACGGCCAAGATTTTTGAGGCTTTGGAGAAGAGTGACGAATGAATTTGTTTTTCTCCCCGCCTTGCAAGGCGGGGAGAAAAACCCAAAACTTAATAAATGAAAAAATCTATCCTTTTCCTCGGCCTGCTGCTCGCACTATTCGCCTGCAACAACACGCCGAAACCTGAAATCGAGCCAACAACGCCAGAACCTAAGGCTCCCGTCACGGTGAACGAGGCCATACAGTTGCTTTCCGACTCTATCGCGATGGACAGCACCGATGCCCGTCTCTACCTGAGCCGCGCCAAGGCCTATTTCGCTAATGAGCAAATTGGTCAGGCTATGGTCGACATCAATCATTCGCTGCAACTCGATCCAAAAAACGTCGACACCTATCTTTTGCTCGCCGATGTGTATTATGCATTGGGCGACCAGGACAATATCAATGCCACGCTCAACAAAGCGGTGGAAATCGACCCTCTTGATGCGCGTCCATTGGTGAAACTGGCCGAGCTGAACCTCCTGCAACAGAACTTCAACCTGGCCATCGGCTATGTCGACAAGGCCTTGGGACTGTCACCATACAATCCGCAGGCGTATTTCGTGAAAGGCATGTGCTATATGGCCGCCAAGCAGGATACGGTCAATGCTTTGAAGAACTTCCAACTGGCCGCCGAGCAGGACGATAGCTTCTACGACCCCGTCGAACAGATCTGCCGCATCTATGCCGTGCAGCAGCCGCCCTACGCTTTGGACTATCTGCGCAAGGCCCAGCAGCAGTTCCCCGACATTCCCACGGCACGCTATGAGTTGGCACTATACCTGCAAAGCCATGGCAAGCCGGAAGAGGCTTTGGCACACTACGATACCATCCTGATGAAGTATCCCCTCAATTACATCGCACTTTACAACAAGGGCTATGTTTACTATGTGTACCTCGAGGACAATGAGGCGGCGTTGGAGTGTTTCAACCAGACGCTTGCCATCAACCCCAACTATCTGGATGCGAAGTACAACAAAGGCCTCGTGATTGAACAGATGGGGGACTATGCCCAGGCTATGGAGATTTACAAGGAAGTGCTGAATTCTAAACCCGACTACCAGCTGGCCATCGACGCCATCAACCGCATCCAAAACCAAGTGACAGAATAATCCAAGAAACAATCTTGCCATCATGCTTCAAGTTTATTGCATCAACAACCAAACCACCAAGGAGTTCAAGGAAGGCACCACCTTGCTTGAGATGTTGCCCGAGTTCGATTTCGACAAGCCTTATCCCATTGTCTCGGCCAAGGTCAACAATGTCTCGCAAGGCCTGAAATTCCGTGTCTACAATAGTCGTGACGTGGAGTTTATCGACCTCACGCACCACACGGCACGACTGGTGTATTTCCGATCGCTGGGGTTCCTGCTCTACAAAGCTGCCCAAGATCTTTTTCCGGGCAGCAGGCTGACCATGGAGCATCCCATCTCCAGAGGCTTCTATTGCCGCATCAGGAAAAACGACGGCATGATACTCGATGGCAACGACATCGCAGCCCTTCGCCTGCGGATGCGACACATTGTGGCTGACGACATCCAGTTCCATCGCCATGAGGCGCGCATTGAGGATGCCATCAGCATGTTTGGCAAGATGGGACAGGAAGATAAGGTGAAGCTGTTGGAAACCAGTGGAAAAGCCTATACCGATTATTATACTTTGGACGATACACCGGATTATTACTATGGTCGCCTTGTGCCTTCCACGGGTTACCTCAACATTTGGGACATCGAAGCCTATCGCGACGGCATCTTAGTGCGCATCCCTGACCGTGACCATCCTGATCGTCTGGCCGAGATGCACGACCAGCCCAAGACCTTCGAGGTGTTCTCGGAGAGCCTCAAGTGGAACGAGATTATGGGGCTGAGTACGGTGGGCGACGTCAACCACGCCTGTCAAAACGGGATGGCACGCGAGTTGGTGCAGGTGGCCGAGGCTTTGCAAGAGAAGAAGATCGTGCAGATTGCCGAGGAGATCAACCGTCGCTATCACAGCGAGAATCCCGTGCGACTGGTCTTGATAACTGGCCCGAGCAGCAGCGGCAAGACCACCTTCTGTAGCCGTGTCAGCATCCAGCTGAAGGCTTGCGGACTGAAGCCCATCTCGTTCTCGACGGACGACTATTTTGTGAATCGTGTCGACACGCCCAAACTGCCCGATGGCACCTACGACTTCGACAACTTTGATACTGTCGACCATGCTGCCCTCGAGCGCGACCTGATAGCCTTGCTAAGTGGCGAGGAGATTGAAGTGCCCGAATACAACTTTGTCACTGGCATCCGCGAATACAACGGCAAGAAGCTGCAGCTGAAGGAAGGCTCTGTGTTATTGCTCGAAGGCATCCATGCCTTGAACCCCATGCTGACGGAGCAGATTCCTGAGTCGACCAAGTTTCGCATCTTTATCTCCACCTTGACCAGCACGGCTTTGGATGAACACAACACCATCCCGACCGACGACAACCGTCTCTTGCGTCGTATCGTGCGTGACAGCAATAAGGGCGCTTTCACGGCGCGTCAGACCATCAGCCAGTGGGCCAGTGTGCGTGCCGCCGAAGAGAAGTGGATCTATCCCTACCAAGAGAATGCCGACGTGATGTTCAACTCGGCCTATCTGTTGGAGTTTGCTGTGATGCGTAACCACGCCGAGAGCATCTTGGCCACCGTGCCGCACAACTGTCCTGAATACACCGAGGTGCACCGTCTGTTGCGTTTCCTGCATTATTTCACGCCCGTCTCCGACAAGGAGATTCCGGCCACATCCATGCTGCGCCAGTTCATCGGCGGCAGCAGTTTTATGTAATCTTGAATATTAAATTTTAAATATTGAATATGGAATTCAACGCAAAACAAGTAAAAGACCAAGTCGTCCAATGGATCCGCGACTGGTTTGAACAAAATGGAAAAGGCTGCAACGCCGTCATCGGCATCTCGGGCGGCAAGGACAGCAGCGTCGTTGCAGGCCTCTGTGTCGAGGCTCTCGGCGTGGACCGCGTTATCGGGGTGACCATGCCCAATGGCGTTCAGCCCGACATCGACGACAGCATGAAGCTCATCAACCACCTTGGCATCCGCCATTGCTGCGTCAACATCGGTGACACTTATAATACTCTAATTGAAGCCGTGCGTGAACAGCTCGGAACTTTGGATGCAGAAGTCAGCAGGCAAACTACAATTAATCTGCCGCCACGCTTGAGAATGAGCACGTTATATGCCATTTCTCAGTCCATGAACGGCCGTGTCGCCAACACTTGTAACCTCTCCGAGGACTGGGTGGGCTATTCGACGCGCTATGGCGACGCTGCTGGTGACTTCTCGCCTCTGGGCGGTCTCACCGTGCAGGAAGTCAAGGCGATAGGAAAGGTGTTGGGCTTGCCTATAGAGCTGGTGGAAAAAACACCATCGGACGGCCTCACCAACAAGAGCGACGAGGACAACTTAGGCTTCACCTATGCCGTGTTGGACAAATATATCCGCACGGGTATCTGTGATGACCCCAAGACCAAAGCGCTCATCGACCACAAACATGTAACCAACCTCTTCAAGCTCCAGCCCATCCCGCACTTCGAGATGAAGTAAAAGAGATCCATTCACTCTGAACTCTAAACACTAAACTAATATGTACTCTTGTCCGATACAAATCCGCATGAGCGACCTTGACCCGTACAACCACGTCAACAACGGGGCGCAGTGCAACTACTTCGACATGGGTCGAAGCCGTTACTTCGAGCATGCATTTAATGCCAAAATCGACTGGCTGACCTTCAAGTATGTCCTTGTCCATGTGGAATTGGACTTCCGCAAGCCTGTGCTGTTCCACGACGCCATCGAATGCGAGAGCCGTGTCACTGAGATAGGCAACTCCAGCTTCAAGATGGAGCAGTGCCTCAAGGATGCTAACACGGGCGAAATCAAGACCTTGTGCCACTGTGTGGTGGTCTATTTCGATCGCGAAGCGAACAAGTCGGAGCGGATACCTGACCGTGACAGGGAACTTATGTTGAACGCGAACTAACCTCGTGCCAGAGGCACGATACATTATTTACCCCACACAAGCGTAGCGCAGTGTGGGGACATAAAGACAACAACTATGAATAAAGCCATCCTCTCCCTCATGCTGTGTCTGCTGATGACCAGCCTCCACGCCCAGACCGAAGCCGAGCTCAACGCTTGGAATGATGTCAACGTCTATGAAATCAACCGCTTGTATCCGCGGACGAATGTCGTCCCCGCAGGCGAGCAATGGTCGCAGTGTCTCAACGGCGACTGGAAGTTTAACTGGGTTGAGTCACCCGAGAAAGCTCCTGCCGATTTCTATAAGGTGGATTATGACGCCTCCAATTGGAAGACCATCAAGGTGCCGGCCAACTGGGAGCTGAATGGCTACGGCACGCCCATCTATGTTAATGTGGACAACGAGTTCCGTCCCAACAACCCGCCTTTGGCTCCGACCAAGGACAACCCCGTGGGCTGCTACTTGACGGAGTTTAACCTCCCAGAGGCATGGAAAGACCGCCTGACCTTCATTAACTTCGGTGCGGTGAAGTCAGCCTATTACGTATGGGTGAACGGACAGTTCGTGGGCTTCACGGAAGATGCCAAGACCAATGCTGAGTTCGACCTCACGCCCTACGTCAAGGTGGGAAAGAACACGATGGCAGTCAAGGTGTATCGGTTCTCCAACGGTTCCTATTTCGAGTGCCAGGACTTTTGGCGTATCAGCGGCATCGAGCGCGATGTGATGCTCTATTCCAAACCTGCGTTGAATATCTACGACTATGAGGTGCAAGCAGGATTGGACAAAAACTACCAAAACGGCACTTTCGCCATCAAGCTGAGGCTACAGAGCAAGACCAATAAGATTCCTAAGAAGAGCACTTTGGTTGTTGGGGCATACGAGGGACCAGAGACAGAGGGCTTCCCGGAACACATCTTGTTTACAACCACTAAGTCGCTTGATGAGTTGAACTTTACGCTAGCGAAAGACGGATATTATTATGCAGACGTGGAGTTGTCGGTCGACAGCAAGGAGATTGGGAAGGTAAAGCCTTGGTCGGCGGAATATCCCAATTTGTACCAACTGCGGATTTCTTTGATGGACAAAAAGTCCAAAACTATAGAAAGGCTTACTTCGTCGTTTGGCTTCCGCACCTCTGAGATCAAGGACGGCAAGCTGCTCATCAATGGTCAGTATGTGTTAATCAAAGGAGTGAACCGTCACGAGCATGACCCCTACACGGGTCATGTCATCAGTCGCAAGTTGATGGAAAAAGACATCACCTTGATGAAAAATATGAACATCAACACCGTGCGTACCTGCCATTATCCCGACGACCCGTATTGGTACGAACTCTGCGACAAATATGGTCTGTATGTTTGGGATGAGGCCAATTGCGAATCGCATGCCCAAGGCTATGGCGAAAAGAGCCTTGCCAAGGATCCGCAATACAAGGAAATGGTGTGGTCGCGCAACCGCAACATGCTCGAACGCGACAAGAATCACCCCTCGGTGATTATGTGGTCGATGGGTAATGAGTGCGGCAATGGCATCAACTTTGAATACACCTACGAGTGGATGAAACAGCGCGACCCCTCGCGTCCCGTGACTTATGAGAGAGCCATTTACGACCGTAACACCGATGTCATAGGACTGATGTATGCTAGTCCAAGGTATCTGCAACGCTTTGTGGACGAGGGTCTTGATAGTTTGCATCGTCCGTTCATCATGGTGGAATACTGCCACGCTATGGGCAACAGCATGGGCGGCCTGCAGGACTATTGGGATGTGATTGAAGCCAACGAGCAGCTGCAAGGCGGTTGCATCTGGGACTGGGTCGATCAGAGTTTCATCGTTCACGATGATGAAAAAGATGTCGACTGGTATGCCGTTGGCGGCGATTTCGGCCATGCCTATAGCGTGGGTGATGACGATGCCTTCTGCGCCAATGGCGTGGTCAGCAGCGACCGTACGCCGCACCATCATGCTGCCGAGGTGAAGAAGGTGTATCAGCCTATCAAGTTCAAAGCTGTCGACTTACAGGCAGGTGAATTTGAGGTGAAGAACTGGAATGCCTTCACGGATGCTTCTGCCTACTACTGTGACTACACCATCTTCTCCGCCGAGAAAGAGCTGCTGAAGGAGAAGTTCGACCTTAACCTCAAGCCCTATGCCTCGCAAAAGATGAACATCCAGCGTCTGCGTATCTACGGTCAGCCGGGCGAGGAGTTCTTCATTCGTTTTTCGGTGAAAACCAAAGAGAACCTGTCATTTATGCCTGCCGGTACGGAAATCGCCTACGATGAGTTTAAATTGGATTGGCCCTCGGCACCGTTGGAGCTTTTGGTGAAGGAAAAACCGATTCAATACAATTCGGGTAGCGGTTCGGTCTACAATGATGATTTCTCGGTGACTTTCGATAAGGTAACGGGTGCCATTACTTCGTATGTCGTTAAAGGGCAGGAACTTTTGAAAGGCGAGTTGAGAGACAACTTTTGGCGTGCTCCGACCTTGAACGACGAGGTAGACAGTTGGGCTTTGCCCCGTTGGAAAAAGGCGGGGTTGCAACATCTGACGGCCAAGACTGGCGGCTTGCATTTCGAACGCCTTGATGGCAACACGGTTTCGGTTAATGCCGCTGTGGAGTACTATGACGGCATGGGCCAGTTGCAAATCGTGGTCAATAAGGTGTATCTCATTGACGGCGAGGGTAATATCAGTATTACCAACCGCGTGGAGCCAATGGAAACGGTCACTTCCTTCCCAAAGATAGGAATGCAATTCCGTTTGCCTTTGGATTACAATTTTTTGACCTATTTTGGCAAGGGTACGGAAAACTACCCCGATCGCAACGCCTCTGGCAAGATTGATCTTTATCAAATGAGTGCATCAGATGCTCTGATGAGTTCAACAGATGCTCTGAATTTGATGGAACAACATGTTGTCCCTCAAGACAATGGCAACCATGCCGAAACGCGTTGGCTGGTTTTGTCGAGCCTCGAGAGAATGAACCGCTTGTATGTTACAATGTCAGAACCTTTCAATTTCAGCATATATAATTACGACGATGACAATCTCACCGCTGCCCGCCGCATCAATCAACTTGATCCTACGGATTTTCTGACCGTCAATATGGACTACAAACAAGCTCCCATCGGCACGGCGACTTGTGGTCCAGGCGTGGATGAGAAGTATGTGCTTGGTAATCAGGTGTATGAATACACGGTGTTGCTCCGTGCCTTCGACAAGACGCAAGACCCGATAGAATTGACTCGTTTCCAAGTGCCGACAGCAGATCCCCTAATGGTTCCGATGCCCGAAATCAAGGCAATGATGGCGGGGAAGGAGGACTTTCGCATGTTCAACCGACCACTGACCATCTCGATGACTTGCGCTGATCCCAAGGCGGAAATCCATTACACCACCGACGGCAGTGAGCCTACGATGAAATCGCCCGTCTACAAATCGTCGTTCGTCATCCTCAAGACCACGACCATCAAGGCCAAGGCGTTTAAGAAAGGAAAGGTTCCTTCGTTTGTGGCTTTGCGTCAGTTCAACCGCCTGAACATCAAGAACACGACTTTTATCAATCCGCCTGCGGAGCGATACGGCGAGGAGGCTGACATCGCCCTGATGGACGGCAAGAAAGGTGCCCCCGGTGACTGGCAGAACGACTGGCTGGGTTTTGAGGGCGTCGACATGGAAGCCACTATCGAGCTGGCCGTCCCGACCAAAATCAACATGGTGAAAGTTGGGCTTTGCCATGAGCCTCAGTCTTGGGTGATGTGGCCCAAGGGCGTGTGGATCAGCTTTTCGAAAAACGGCACCGAGTTCACCGAATGGCAGATGGCCGGGTTGCCTGTCTTTGACCGTCCCGACAAGATGCAGGGCTTCGGCCGTATTGAGACCCGTCTCCGCACAGACGGCAAGCAATGGAAGTTTGTCCGTGTGAAAGTGGAGAACCAAGGTGTTTTGCCCGAATGGCATCCTTATGCGGGCCAGAAGGCCTGGATTATGGTGGATGAGGTGGAGATAGAGTAACAAAAATGGCGCCCGAACGAGCGCCATTTTTTTCTTTACCATTCTACAGCCATTCGCTGCACCGGCATGGTCATGCATCGTGCGCCGCCGCCGCCGCGTGATAGCTCGTTGCCTTCGAAGGCGACGATACATTTCTTCACGTTGTTCAGGTTGACGCGGTTGTTGACCACATCGGCAGCCGTGACGATGTTGAAGCCTGCGTTGTTCAAAGCCTCCAAAGTGTGCTGGTTGCGGCCGTAGCCGATGAACTTACCGGGTTCGAGGCAGAAGAAGTTGCATCCGCTATGCCATTGCTCGCGTGCCGCCCAGTCGTTGTTGCGGTTGCCGCAGTAGACAGGCTCCAAGTCGAAGCCGAGGCTGTTCAGGCAGGTGATCAGGTCAGGCACTTCGTTGCCAAGGGCTTTCTGTCCGTCGATGGTGATATGGAAGGTCTTGTAGTTGCTGTTCATGATGACCGGCTCGAAAATCATGCAACGGTCCACATCGAGCATGGTGAACACCATGTCGAGATGGATGAACGACTCCGGCTCAAGAGGCAACTGTTGGAAGATGAGGTGCTTCACGCCAGGTTTGGTCTTCAGGTGCTCCACGAGGGCTTCCACGCCGTGCATGTTGGTGCGCGAGCCTAAGCCGCAAATCACCACATCATCGCGGATAATCTGCACATCGCCGCCTTCAACGGTGCCGATGCCGTTGGTATCGTAGCTCAACACGGGGTTGATGACTTTGGTGTCGAACAAAGGATGCAGGTTGTAGATGCTGTTCAGGATCATACACTCACGGGCACGCACCGTGGTGGCCATGTTGCTGATCATGATGTTGTCGAACATGGTGAACGAAGCGTCGCGCATAAAGAACAGGTTCGGTATCGGCAGCAAGGCATACGGATCTTTGTTGATGAAGGTGACATCGTCCAGACGTACACCTTCAATTAGCTGACGCGAGAGTTCCTCGGCCGACAGCGACTTCAGGTAGGGTGCAAGGAAGGCTTTGTCTTCGGCCTTGCACACACGGTCGACCATCGAGTTTTTGACGTTTTCCATCTGCAAGATGTCGGTGAGCAGGTCGCCAATCTCGTGGACTTCGGCCACTTTCTGAAGCACTCTCTTGAAATAGCTGTATTCCTTTTGTGCCACTTGCATGTTCAGGATGTCGCTGAACAAGAAGGTGTGCGCGTTTTCCGGGGTTACTTTTTCCAGCTCCGGACCTGGCGTATGTACTAAAACATGTTGGAGTTTTCCGATTTCGGAGTTGACACTGACTGTGATTCCTTGTGAATCCATAAAAACCGTTTTGGTGAGACAATAGGAGCAGAGCGTTTTTCCTCCTGCTCCAAAGATGGGTGCAAAATTAGGAAAAATCTCGGACAGCCCAAAGAAAAAGTTGAAAAACCGATGGGAATTCCGTCTGGGAGACGGCAATCTGCTGTCAATCATTGGACAAGGCAACATCCTCGTCCATGTTGTAGGCCCTGAACTGTAGTTTTTTCGGTTGCTGGATGTTGAGATACATCTCGTCCCATTGTTCCGTACCCCAGTTGCCGACCAAGGAAGGCTCAACGGTCAACACCTTGAGTTCGTCTAAGAAGTCTTTCCTAGGGATGACATAGGCCCCTAAACTCATCAAGTGGCTGGTCTCTTGCTGACAGTCAATGAGCTTAAAGCCGTGTGTTTGCAAAAACTGATGCAGGTGATAGAATGCCACTTTGGAGGCATCGGTCACGGTGTGGAACATCGACTCGCCGAAGAACACCTTGCCGATGGAGACTCCATAGAGGCCTCCCACCAACTCGTCGTCCATATAGGTCTCGAAGGAGTGGGCGATGCCCAAGCTGTGTAGCTCGCAATAGGCATCCACCATCTCGTCTTGGATCCAAGTGCCGTCTTGGTCCTTGCGCGGCGTCTCGGCGCAGTGCAGCATCACCTCGCGGAAGTTGGAGTCAATCCTGACTTCAAACTTTCCTTTCCGCAATGTGTGTTTCAGCGACTTGCTGACTTTCATCTCGCCGGGACGGATGATGAGCCTAGGGTCGAGCGACCACCAAAGCAACGGCTCGTTTTCACTGTACCATGGGAAGATGCCGTTGGCGTAGGCCACGACGAGGCGCTGGGGCGAGAGGTCGCCACCAAAGGCCAGCAGACCGTCATCATTGGCGCGGTCAGCGGGTGGAAAGAAGCAGTCTTCGTCGTTGAGTTGGTACAAAATGTTCATATCTTTCCAAATGGAGCACAAAAATACGTTTTTTTTGAATGCGGAATGTAGAATGCGGAATGCGGAATGATGGAAAAGGCATTCAGCATTCATCATTCATAATTCCGCATTACTTTTTTCCCTATTTTTGCACATTGTTATTGAACGATGCCTCGTTATTTCATCCACATGGCCTACAACGGTAGCCGTTATCATGGCTACCAAATCCAGCCGCACGCTAACAGTGTGCAGGAGACGGTGGAGCAATGCTTGAGCCTCAAGTTGGGGCAACAGGTTTCCATCACTGGCTGCGGACGCACCGACACGGGTGTCCATGCGCGGAATTATTACGCCCATTTCGACATCGAGCAAGAACTGAAAGACACGGAAAGCCTTGCCCATCAGATGAATGCCTTCCTGCCCGAAGACATTGTCATCTATCGCATCTGGCAGGTCGCGCCCGATCTGCACGCCCGTTTTGATGCTGTTGCGCGTACCTATCATTATTACATCACGCGCACGAAGAATCCCTTCCACATCAACGATGCCTTTTTCCTTTATGGTGACTTAGACATTGAAAAGATGCAGGAAGCCGCCAATCTCCTCTTTAAGTATGAGGACTTTACGAGTTTTTCAAAGGTGCATACCCAGGTGAAGACCAACAACTGCAAGATTATGGAGGCGCGTTGGTTTGAACAGGAAGGCTTGTTGGTGTTTCGCATCAAGGCAGACCGTTTCTTGCGCAACATGGTGCGAGCCATCGTAGGCACCTTGTTGGAGATAGGGAAGGGGCGCATGACTATGGATGAGTTCCGTGCTGTCATCGAGCGCAAGAACCGCTGCGAAGCGGGTACCTCAGTGCCAGCTCATGCATTGTTTTTAGAGGAAGTAGAATATTGTAAGGACGCATTGCATGCGTCCGAAAACAATTGATAAATAGCATTTATATGTTTCAGAGAATTATACGTTTTTGTGTCAAGTTAGTTCAAAAGTACTTGCCCGAGCCATTCATTTTTGCCGTGGTGCTGACCCTGCTAGCCTTCATCATCGCCATGCCCGTGTGTAAGCAGACGCCCCTTGAGGTGGTCGAGCACTGGGGTAATGGCGTGTGGTCGCTGCTGGCTTTCGCCATGCAGATGGCTTTGGTATTGGTGACGGGTTCGGCCTTGGCTGCGGCACCATCTATCAAGAAGGGTATCAGCTCCATGGCGGGCTTGCCCAAGACGCCTGCCGGGGCCATCGCCTTGGTGACAGGTATCTCAGCTTTGGCCTGCTGGCTCAACTGGGGTTTCGGCCTCATCGTGGGCGTCATCTTCGCCAAAGAAATCGCGAAGAAGATGCATGGCGTGGACTACCGTCTGCTCATCGCCTCAGCCTATAGCGGCTTCGTGGTGTGGCATGCCGGCCTCTCGGGTTCCATCCCGCTCACCATGGCCACCGAAGGCTCCAATCTTGAAACGGTTACCAAAGGTGCCTTGACGCATCCTATTCCCATCGGCCAGACCATCCTGGCGCCACAAAACTTGATTATGGTGGCGGTGGTTATCATGGCCATCGTGGTGGTCAACGCGCTGATGCATCCTAAGGGCGAGCATGTTGTGACTATTGAACCTTCCCTACTTAATGAAGAAGAAGCCCAACCTGCACCAAAGGCCTCGACACCTGCCGAGAAATTGGAGAACAGCCGTATATTATCATGGATTATTGCCTTGTTGGGCCTGACCTATCTGGTCATCAAGCTGTTCGTCAAAGGCGGCAGCCTCGACCTCGGTGCAGTCATCATGCTGTTCCTTTTCTTAGGCATCATCCTTCATGGCACGCCTTTGGCCTACGTGAAGGCTTTCGGTAAGTCAGTGGGCGGTGCGGCAGGCATCCTGTTGCAGTTTCCGTTCTATGCGGGCATCATGGGCATCATCACCGGTGTGGGCGAGTCAGGTATCTGTTTGGGCGAGGTCGTCAGCAATGCCTGTGTGTCTATCTCAACGCCAAAGACCTATCCGCTGTTTACCTTCTTCTGTGCGGCTATCTTGAACATGTTCGTGCCGTCGGGAGGCGGTCACTGGGCCATCCAAGCGCCCATCATGTTCACGGCTGGTGCCGCCTTGGGTGTGGCGCCTGGTCTGACGGGTATGGCTATCTCGTGGGGCGACGCTTGGACTAACCTGATCCAGCCGTTCTGGGCTTTGCCAGCCTTGGCCATAGCGAAGCTGAACGCCAAAGACATCATGGGTTTCTGCATCATCGACCTGTTTGTCACTGGCTTGATTATCTGCGGTGGACTGCTACTTTGGGCCTAAGAAAGGGTTGGGGATAATCAATCAAAAAGGCTGTAAATCGTTGATTTACAGCCTTTTCTTGTAAATGTAGCGGGAATGAGAATTGAACTCATGACCTCCGGGTTATGAATCCGACGCTCTAACCTGCTGAGCTATCCCGCCGTCTTTCGGGGTGCAAAAGTAGGCATTTTTTCAATACGAGCAAGAAAAAAAGCGGAAAAATATTTTTTCCGCTCTGTTTTTGTCGCTTTGCGTCATTGACTAACGTCGAATCTGACGATTTGCGAGCGGAGCGAAGCAATCCAAAAAAGTGCTTTTTATCTGGACTGCTTCGTTCCTCGCAGTGACGTTCCCCACCGTTATTCGGTTAATTCCTTGGCAGCCTGCTCCAGCTTGGCGTCAAGGGTCTTCATGGCGGCTTCGAGACCGTTCGTAGTGTCACCCTTCATGCTGAAGTAGAACTTGATCTTCGGCTCGGTGCCCGAAGGACGGATGGTGATCTTCGAACCGCTTTCGGTGAAGAACTGCAGCACGTCGCTCTTGGGCAGCGTGATGGGCGTGACTTTGCCCGTAGCCAGGTCTTTGGCTTCCTGGAGCTTGTAGTCGCGGATCTCTATGACCTTCTCGCCGGCGATGACGGTAGGCGGAGTGGCGCGGAACTTGGCCATCAAAGCCTTGATTTCCTCGGTGCCGCTGATGCCTTTCTTGGTCAGCGAGACAAGCTTTTCCTTGTAGAGGCCAAACTCTTTGTAGATGTCCATGAGCAGCTGGTAGAGCGTCTTGCCTTGCTCTGCAGCCCAAGTTGCGGCTTCGGCCACCATGCTGGTGGCGATGACGGCATCCTTGTCGCGGACGAAGTCACCGGCTAGGTAGCCGTAGCTCTCCTCACCGCCGCCGATGAACTGCTTCTTGCCTTCGAGTTCAAGAATCTTGTCAGCGATGTATTTGAAGCCAGTCAGCACGTCGTAGCGGTCCACGTCGTATTTCTTCGCCATCTCGAACAGCAGCTCGGTGGTGACGATGGTCTTCACGATGAATTCCTTACCTGTGAGCTTGCCCAATTCGTTCCAGCGGGTCAGCAGGTAATAGACGAAAAGGCTGGCGGTCTGGTTGCCGTTGAGCAAGATGAACTCACCCTTGTCGTCCTTTACTGCGATGCCCACACGGTCGGCGTCGGGGTCGGTGGCCATGACGAGGTCAGCATTGACCTCTTGGGCTTTCTTCACAGCCAAGGCCATGGCGGCAGGTTCCTCAGGGTTGGGCGATTTCACGGTGGGGAAGTTGCCGTCGACAACCATCTGCTCCTCAACGCAGTAGACATTTTCGAAGCCTTTGCGTTTCAGGATTTCGGGCACCAAGCGGCGACCCGTGCCATGGATGGGCGTGTAGACGATGCGCATGTCCTTGTGCTTCTTGATGAGGTCCAAGGAGAGGGAGAGACCGTACACTTTCTCAAGATAGATGTCATCGAACTTCTCGTCGAGGACGGTGATGAGGTCGGGGTTGCGCTTGAAGTTGACCATCGAGGGGTCGGTGATTTTCTCCACCTCGGCAATGACGTTCTTGTCGTGCGGGCTGACCAGCTGACCGCCGTCGTTCCAATAGGCCTTATAGCCGTTGTATTCCTTGGGATTGTGTGAGGCGGTGACCATCACGCCGGCGTCACATTTCAGTTCACGCACGGCGAACGAAAGCTCTGGGGTGGGGCGGAGGCAGTCGAAGATGTAGACCTTGATGCCGTTGGCCGACATCACGTCAGCGGTGACGTTGGCGAAGGCGGGGCTATTGTTGCGGCCGTCGTAGGCTATGGCAATGCTCAGCTTCTTGCCTGGGTTCATCTTCTTGATGTAGTTAGCGAAGCCTTGGGTGGCCATGGCCACGGTGTAGATGTTCATGCGGTTGGTGCCAGCACCCATGATGCCGCGCAGTCCGCCAGTGCCGAACTCGAGGTTGCGGTAGAAGCTCTCGGTGAGTTCGTTGGGGTCGTTGTCGAGCATGGCCTGCACGCTCTTTCTCGTTTCTTCGTCGTATTGCTCAGTGAGCCACGATTTTGCTCTTTCGATGATGTTTTGATCCATTGTATCAGTTGTTAGTTGTTTAGTTATTCAGTTGTTCAGTTCAGCAGGACGTCGCCTGCATCGTGCAGCGGCTTGCGTTGGCTGGCAGGGACTCACGTCGCCTGCCCTCGTGCAGCGGCTCGCGCCGACTGGCAGGGACTCACGTCGCCTGCTTAATCTTCTGTCGCCCCTATGGGGCTGGGATTCCGCGTCGCTTTGCGCCTTCCCCTTTTAAGGGGGTGCCCGAAGGGCGGGGGATTAAACTATCTCTTCCTATTTCCTATTCAATTCCTCTATGCATTTCTCCAAACTCTCTCGCCATTCAGGTATCTCAATCCCAGCAAATTCCTTGATCTTGCTCAAATCCAACACACTATAAGCCGGTCGTTTGGCCTTGGTAGGGTATTGGTCAGTCGTTATCGGGTTTACTTTGCATTGCTTTCCACCGATTTCCATGATGGCCGTGGCGAAATCGTGCCAGGTAATCTGCCCCTCATTGGTGAAGTGGAAGGTCTCGTGCACTTCGTTCTTGCCATTCTTATTGAGCAAGGCCACAAGCGCTACGGCAAGGTCGTGTGCCCAGGTGGGACAGCCCTTTTGGTCGGCCACCACGTTGATTTCGTCTTTGGTGTCGCCCAGCATGAGCATGGTCTTCACGAAGTTCTTGCCCACGGAGGAGTATAGCCATGCCGTGCGTACAATCATATAGTCGCAACCGCTTTCACGGATGAGACGCTCGCCTTCGGCTTTGGTGCTGCCATAAACGGATTGTGGATTGATGGGGTCGTCCACTTTGTAAGGCTCTTTGGCATCACCGCCGAAGACATAGTCGGTGGAGACATGGATGAGCAGGGCATTGTGCTTCTTGCAAGTGTCGGCCAGCACTTTGGGTGCGAAGGCGTTGATGAGCATGGCCAGTTCCGACTCATCTTCGGCCTTGTCGACGGCGGTATAGGCGGCGCAGTTGATGCAGGCTTCGATGCGCTTGTCAGTGAAACATGCCTCTACTGCGGCTTTGTCGCAGATATCGAGCGTGTCGACATCGGTGAAAAACCAATGATGCAGCGTGTCGCTGATAGCGAGTTTCTGTAGTTCGGTTCCCAACTGGCCTTTGCAGCCTGTGACTAATATATTCATTTTCAATCAGTTTAGAATCTGTGTAAAAATGCTATGCCTATCGACTCCTTGAATTGGAGTTTCGGGACATAGTCGACCACGGTCTGAACGCCATCGATGTCTTCGTAGACGGGGAAGGTGGTGTTGTGGTCGTATTTCAGGTGCAGAAAAAGAATCGTAGAGAGGTATTTGGTGATGACGAAGTGGACGGTGTTTTCCCAGTTCACGTCAAGGGGAAAACGATTGTCGTCGCGACGCTCGATGTAGTTGTAGAACAGGTTGAGCATCGTCGTGTAGGTAATGCTTTTGCCAATGGGCTGCTTGTAGTTGGTGATGACGTTGATACCGAAGGAAGCGGCAACATTCTCACCGGGAACCCAATTGTTGTCTTCGTCGTAGTAGCCTTTCTTGACACCGAATGCGCCTATGTCGGCGAGGTCTTGATTCAGCACGAAGGTCACTTTGCCAGCAAAGGGACTCATGTAGATTTGGAGTCGCTCGTTTTTGGTCTTGTAGGTGTAGCCGCCCGAAAGGGTGAGGTAGGCAGGTGCCATGAAAGTAGAGATGACTGTGGAGTCGTTGGGGTATTTGTAGCCGTTGGCAAACTGGGTGTTGAAGGTCGACACCATGGTGATTTTCCACTGGCTTTTGGCGTTGCGTGAGAGGTAGTAAGAGAGGTCGATTTTGTCGTCCGACTTCTGGATGCGCTTACCGGATAAACGGGAGAGGCCAAAGGCAAAGGCGCCACCGAAGGATTGCTCGATGGACTTGTTGTGGTAGACAAGTTTGAAGTCGGCGAAGGCTTTGCCCGTCCATGAGTTCTCACCGCCTGCTGCCCAATTGGTAAGAGCTAACTGATTGATGTTCAATCCATAGCTTCCAGTAAAGGTGGTTCGCTCATAAAGGAAGTCAATGATGTTTTCTTTAGGCCTTGGCCCATCGGGGCGTTTGGGTATGAGTGAGTCGATGTGGCGGTTGACGGCTTCCAGCTCGCTTTCGATGATGCCCTTCTCGTTTTGGGTCTGCTCCAGATGTTGGTTCATTACCTCGATAGTGTGACCGATTTGTTGCATATCCTGGTCCACTTCGTACAGTTGCAGCGTGAGCGTCTGTTTGATGCGGATGTAGTCGAGCGTGTTGCGGCAGATGGAATCGACCTTAGGGGTATAAAAGGCATGTCTTTCTTGACCAATCATAGGAAAAGAAAGAAGTAATGATATAGAAATCAGTGTGATACGAAAAAACTGCCTCAACTTTTGTCTCATCGAGATACGAATCATGGTTTCCAATCGCAAAGTTATGCGATTTTTGGAGACAAACGCAAGTTCAGGCTAAAATATTACGCCTGGTCGGGCGAAATTTTGTGGTTGGTCTGGTAGAGGTGCTTCTTCACGTTGTCGTATTGATAGGAAACCCTCGACCACATCTCGACATTCTTCTTGATCCCGAGGATGCGGCGGGAGACGAGGCGGAGGTCCTCGCCGAGGCTATGGTAGATAGTTCCGGAGATACCGACATAGAAGGGACGAGAGCATTCTCTGGCGATGCGGATAGCCTTGTAAACACATGTGCCAAACCAAGTGATATGGTCGTTACCGTTGTCGGATGGGTTTTTAGTGCCCATGATGTGGCCATGGTCGAGACCCATCGAGAATTCGATGCCGTTGATGAAGGAGAACTGTTGTTTAAGGTCTTCGGTGATCAGATGGGTAATCTTCAAAGCGCCGACTACGGCTTCGGACATGGTCCCTTCGTTGCCTGGGTAGACAATGAGGAAAGCGTTGGGCGCGAAACAGTTGACGAAAGCCCCTGCTGGCTCGGCGATGGCGGTGATAGCCTCCTTGAACATGGTGTAGATCAGAGCGACTTTGCGCCTGCCGTGTTCTTTGAGGAGATAGGGGATATTTTTGATTTCAAAATAGATGATGGTGCCTTCCATGTAGATGCCTGAACAGCCATAGTCAATCTTGGTGGCATCGTTGATGTCTTTGGTTTCCACATAGTTGAATTCGGCATTGATGTAAGCGTTCAACTTCTCGCTTAGGGTTTCTTTCCAGCTCATGTCGTGAAATGATTGTTTTGTCCTGCAAAAATAAGGTTTTTTTTTATACAAAAGCAAAAAAGCAGCATCTTCAAAAAAAGATGCTGCTAATAAGAATCCGATGCGATTTATTCCATATTGGTATAGACGGCTTGGATGTCTTCGTCCTCGTCGAGTTTGTCGAGGAACTTCTCGATTTCCACCATCTGTTCGTCGGTGAAGCTGACGGTCTGGTTGGGGAAACGCTGGAGGTTGGCCTTGATGATGTTGATCTTACGTTCTTCAAGGGCATCGTGCATGGTGCCATAGTCGGTCCAGGTGGTGTAAACAGTGGTCGTGGTGGTGCCTTCCTCTTCGTCGGTTTCGGTCACGATTTCGTCCAGACCGAAGTCGATGAGCTCAAGCTCCAGTTCGTCCTTATCCATGCCGGCCGGCATCTCAATCTCGAAGACGGCCTTGCGGGTGAACATGAACTCCAGCGAGCCGATGGGCAGGAACGAGCCGCCGCACTTGTTGAAGTACGACTTCACGTTGGCCACGGTGCGCGTGGTGTTGTCGGTGGCGCATTCCACCATGCATTGGATGCCATAAGGGCCTTTGCCTTCGTAGGTGATTTCCACGAGGTTGGCAGCGTCCTTATCGGTGGCGCGCTTGATGGCGGCATCGATGTTTTCCTTGGGCATGTTCTCAGCCTTGGCGTTCTGGATGGCCTGGCGGAGCTTGGGGTTCATGTCCGGATCAGGACCGCCTTCCTTGGCAGCGATGGTAATCAGTTTTCCGAGTTTCGGGAACACTCTTGACATATGTCCCCATCTTTTCATCTTGGCCGCTTTGCGGTATTCAAATGCTCTTCCCATATTTAGAATTTTAGATTTTTTTGATTTTTTAGGGTGCAAAAATAATAAATCGCCTTGAATTGGCGTGTTTTCTGACCAAAAATCTTCACTTTTGCCGATTTCTCGTAATTTTGCGGAGCCAATCGTTAAAAGTATGAAGATTTTAGTGGTCACTGAAACCGACGCCTGCTGCGGCCCTATGGCAGCGGCGTTCCTGCGTGACTATTCACCTGCTCTAGAAGTGGTGTCGGCAGGAAGAAATCCAATCCAATCCGTTGACCTTCTTATGGTTGAGGCGATGCATGAATGTTTGATTGACCTCGGCCATTATGTTCCTGTCGATGTGAAAACAATAGATGTATCCACTTTTGATGTCGTGTATGAATGTCCTGAAATCGAAAGCCCTAGGACCGTTGAAGCATATCGAATCAAAAGGGATTTCATTAAAAATGAGGCGTTTGTTTTCTTCAAAAGTTTGTGTTTGAGACAAATAAACTGAACAACGATGAACTGAGGGTACTGCCTAACAACAAGTTGTTATTATTCGATAGGTTCGATTAAACTTGCACTCACCCACATTTCGCCATTGTGTCTTTTGATGTAGCGCTCTATTCTTTTTTGCTTTTTAATATCCTTGTATTCGATAATCCTAATGTTTGCTTCCAAAAACTCACTCGTAACAAGTGGCCCTTGGGAAGACCCTATTCGTGATTTCACAGATGATTGTTTTGACCTCCACCCAATAATTTCTCCAACAACTTCACTTCGATCTCCTAATATGGAATAATCGACCCAAGCTCTCACTTGTGTGCCTATTGGATACTGGTTTTTTGTCTGTTCATTCATTTCTCGATTGAGTTGTTCATATCTCTCTTTTTCAGCATGGGCGAAAGCAGTATCGTTCTCTAGCCTATAGATATAGTCTTGCCGCTCGTTCCAAAACTGTTTACAATGCTGTACCTGTTCATCCACTTGCCACTCTTGACCCTGTAGTTCTCTATAGTAGCTTGTTAAAATGATACCTGACATATCGTCGGGATGAAAAATCCCCATAGATTCGAAATAGTCGACCAAATCTCCTCCTTTCCATAAGCGCCATTCGTTTCTAATCCACATTCCTAAAGACAGATGTGCATTTCCAACAAACTCTTCTTCCGTCATGGATGATATCTCCTGCTTTGTAGAATCGGAAAGGACAATTGAAAGTTGCGAAACGGCTTCTTCAAGGTTTTTTGGCTTGTATTTTGGATTTCCATGGTTGATTTCTTGTCCCATGCCAATGCTTGAAAGGACGACTAATGCAATAAATACAGTGATTTTCAAATACTTAAAAACATGTTTCATGATTGTGCTCTCTCTTTAGGATTCTGGTATGTTTACAAAGTTATGATAACAACTACTAATATACTTTGATATTCGGTTATTATTGTTGCAAAAATAAAAAAAACCGCTCCAACGGAGCGGTTTTTATGCGATTTGATGAAAATTCGCGGATTAGGCTTCAGCAGGAGCTTCGGCTTCGGCGGCAGGGGCCTCTTCAGCAGGAGCTTCTTCAGCAGCGGCCTCTTCGGCAGCGGCTTCAGCAGCAGCTTCGGCTTCGGCAGCCTTCTTGGCCTCGATCTCAGCGAGTCTCTTCTTGGCAAGCTCGGCGGCGCGGGCCTCGTTCACTTGCTTCTCGGCTTCCAGGCGGCTCTTCTTCTCGCCACGGGCCTTCTCTTCGTTGGCCTTCGAGATGCCAGCCAACTTGGCTTCCTTCTCCTTCATCCAGTTCTGGAACTTGATCTCGGCTTGCTCTTCGGTCATAGCGCCTTTCTGGACACCACGCATGAGGTGGTACTTCATCATGACGCCGGCCTTGCTGAGCAGCGAGCGGGCAGTGTCGGTGGGCTGAGCGCCAACGCTGTACCAATACAAAGCTCTGTCAAACTTGATCTTGATCTGAGCAGGATTGGTGAGCGGGTTGTAGGTGCCTAATTTCTCAATGAATTTACCATCACGTGGTGCGCGAGAGTCGGCAACTACGATGTGATAGAAGGGCTGACCCTTCTTGCCATGTCTTTGCAATCTAATCTTTGCAGGCATAATCTAATGTTTTAAGTTGATTTTTAATGAATTAACTAAAACCTACCCGAGGTTTCGGCTGCAAAAGTACAACTTTTTATTGGACTGGCAATCAGGTCGAAACAATTTTTTCTTTTTCCCGTTTCGTAAATCGACCGACAATGCCTAATTTTGCCGCCGTTTTTAAATGGTATGGAAAAGCGCAGTAACATACGTTGGGGCTATTTGGCCGGCATCATATCGGGCATCACCTACGGCATGAACCCGTTGTTTGGCGTGCCTGTCATCAACAAGGGACTGGATGTCAATTCCTTGCTGTTTTATCGCTATGGCGTGGCTACCCTGCTGATGCTGGCCTATATGCTGGTGGCAAAGAGGCAAATACGCATCTCTTGGAAGCAATTCGGACTCATGGCGATCCTTGGCGTTTTGTTCACAGGCTGTAGTATTACCTTGTTCGAGGCCTACAAATACATCCCGTCGGGCATCGCCACGAGCATCCTCTATGTCTATCCCATCATGGTCGCGCTAATTATGATGTTCTTCGGGCATTTCCCGACCTGGCAGACCTGGATTTCCATCTTTGCAGGTGTGGCGGGTGCTGTGCTGCTTTCCATCAAAGGCGAGGGCGGCTTCATCGACTGGCGCGGCATCGCTCTCGTGGTGGCCTCGGGACTATGCTATACCTTATTTATTGTCATCGTCAACTTGAGCAAACAAGTCAAAGCCATTCCTAATCTCACTTTGACTTTCTATTGTTTCTTTATTGGCTCGGTGATGCTGTTTGCCATGTCGGGCTTCGGCGTGCACCTCAATCCCGTCCCCGATGCAGTCAGCTGGCTGAATGTGTTGGGTCTGGCGGTGCTGCCTACGGCCGTGGCCACCATCACGTTGGCAGCGTCCACCAAGGCCGTCGGTGCCACCAAGACCTCCGTCCTCGGCATCCTTGAGCCTTTGACAGCCATCGTCATCGGCACTCTGGCCTTTCACGAAGCCTTCACGCTCAATGTCGCCCTCGGTGTCGCACTGATCTTGTTTGCAATCTTATTTATGATTCTGACGGAGAAAAAAGCCTGACCTTATTGGATTTGTATCTTACTGATGCTCCAGCTTTTTCCGTTGTAGGCTTTCACCAGATAAAGGCCAGAAACTAAGTTGGATATATCGATGGTGTGTCGATTTCCGTTAGCTGCACCCTGCATGACGGTCTGACCATTCATGTCGATGATTTCATAGCGGCGCAAGCCTTCGAGCGAGAGCGTCATCTCGCCTTGAGCGGGGTTGGGATAGACAGCCATCATGTCATTTTCAGGAGCCTCATGTTGGTCGACGCCTTCGAAGTCACCGTATTCAAAGATATAGTCGCAGACATAAACGAGTTGCCCGCCGTCGTTCGCGGCCTCCCAGGCATAGCTGAGGGGACGGTTGGCGAAGGTGTCCCAGCTGTAGTTAGGCTCGGGGTGGTAAGGCAGGAGCACATGGTCGATGGTGCAGGTTTCGTCGTAGGCGTAGGTCACGCGGTCGACGACTTGCCCGTTGGAGCGTTTCTCGCGTTGCGTGCAGTTACCGTTGTCGTCAAAAAGCCTGTCGATGCTCGAGTCGGGCACCCAGCCTCCCGACCAGTAGGAGTAGCTCTCGTTGGTGCAATGGCCGGCCTCGTCGTAGCCGTAGGTGGTCAGGGCCGAGTTGCTCCATCCCGTGCCGCCCCAGGCGTCGTTGTATTCTTCGAGGAGCTGGGTGCAGAGGTCGTTGGCGTTGTACGAATAGGTGCCGCGCATGAGGAGCATGCCGCCGAGGGTCATCTCGTAGCCCGTGAGGCGGTCGCCCTCAAAGCTGTAGGTGTAGATGCCTTGCAACTCGAATCCGCTGCCCCAGTCGTTGTAGTTGGTGCGTGTGAGGCGGTGGTTGGCGTCGTCGTAGGTGTAGGTGATGTAGCTCGGGAAGATCCAGGCGTTGTCGTAGTATTGGTAGAAATTGATGCGGACCACGTTGCCACACTCGTCGTAGAAAAGCGAGTCGATAAGATCATCAATTTCGCCGCCCGTGTTCGAGATGCAGTGGTACGACTCCAACAGATTGTCGGCGTTGTAGTAGAACTGCACCATGTCGACCTCGTCGTTGGAATAGAACCGGTCGAGGAAGTAGTCCTGCGCTTGGGCCGCACGGCAGGCGAGGATGGAGAAGAGGAGAAGGAAGAGGTGTTTGAGGTTTTGCATGATAATATGGTTTTGATGAAGCAAAAATACATATTATTGTTGACAACGCAAGAAGTTTTGCTGTCCAGTCCCTTAAAGGCGGATTCCATCCGCCCCACGCCTTTCTACAAGTATCCTTCCCATTTCATTAAGTGCAACAAATCGATAGCGCAATGAATCAGTAGTAATTGGCTTGTATTCGTAATGCTTTGCCTCAGCCTTGTTACGAAGCGCTTCTTCGACGGATTGGCGGATGAAGGGGACAAGGAAGGCCTGCTCTGTCGGCTCCAAAAGAGACAACTTCCCTTGAGAACAAGCCTCAAAATAAACGCCACCTGGCTTATAGAACCGTTCATGCAGCGAACCTTCCTCAGGGAAACCATCGTTGAGAAGAACAACTAAGGGGAAGCCCTGCGCACGCAGAGTCCGAGCGATGAATTGCTCACCTTTGCTGATGGAGGCAGTATAGGTTACCGCTCCGTTTTGTGCTGCCGCCAACACCGATTCCAGTTTTAGTTGAACTTGCTCATCCGAGGCGCTGCGCGAAATTTCCACCAATTGACGGTCGGGCCAGTCAAGTAAGAAATGGTTGCCCATTGAGGTGAAAAGCATACCGCAAGCCTCGGTTTTTCGGCGCATTTTGAAAAGGTCGGGGTTCTGTTTGCGTTGCCATGAACGCTCGGCATTGGCGTATACATAGTTTATCATTGCTTGAAGCTGCCCTTTATGTGTAAGCACACGATAATGTGGCGGTGCGTCATACAAGTTCCCTTTAAAGCCCAGCTTTCGGGCTTCAGCCTTGCAACCCTGCATATAACCTCGTACTACTTCTTTGATGCTGCGCTGTATAGTGCGTCGAACTTGCAAAACGATATGGTGATGGTCGGGCATGACTTTATCGGCAAGGATTTTTATCTCGGGGCAAAAGTTAAGCATTCGTTGCTGTTGGTTGATGAGAATCCAACCGATAGCCGTTTTTTCTACCTCGGCATTGGTGCCATTGTGGATGAGTTTGCCGAAAATAGGTTCGCGCCCTTTGGCAACCATTGTCACGTGCACGATGCATGGCTTATGCCAAGCGCCGGGCTGTTGCCAAGTGGAAGTCTCGTTAGGTATGTCGGTGTCGAAGGTCATACTCATTTTGGGCTTTTGCGGCGGGAATGGAATTCCCGTGGAAGGGACGGAACCTGTCGCAAAAGTAAAACTTATTTGTATACGTAGGCTTTAAGATTTTTTCATGTATCACATTTTCTCAACCAAAATATCAATATGTCAACCTTTTCAATGAAAATAAACCGATCCTATTGCGCCATTCCCGAAAATTCCCTATCTTTGAAGGCTGAAAACTAGAGCAGTTTTCCCCCAAACTCTACGCCCTAAACTCTAAACTTTCAACTGATTATGTTTTTAATCTTCGATACAGAGACCACTGGCCTCCCCAAAATTGAAAACGCTCCCGTGAGCGACGTCGACAACTGGCCCCGCTTGGTACAACTGTCGTGGCAGCTGCATGACGCTCTGGGTGCCCTCGTGGAATACCACAACTATATCGTGAAGCCTGACGGCTTCGTCATCCCCATCGACGCCAAGATGGTGCATGGCATCTCCACCGAGCACGCCATGAAATACGGCATCCCCGTCAATGAGGTGATCGACCTTTTCATGCAGTCGGCCGCCAAAGCGCAGTATCTCGTCGGCCACAACCTCAACTTCGACTTGAACGTGCTCGGCGCAGAGTTTATTCGTGCCGGTCGCGAGAATCCGCTGCCGCAATGGCCTGTGGTCGACACTTGCACGGAGAAGACCGCCGAGTTCTGCCAGCTCCCTGGCGGCAAGGGCGGTAAGTTCAAGCTGCCCAGGCTTGGCGAAATCCACCACATCCTTTTTGGCGAGGACTTCGACTCGGCCCACAACGCCTGCGCCGACGTGCAGGCTACAGCCCGCGTGTTCCTCGAGTTGGTGCGCCGTGGTGTCATCGACGAGAACGACTTGGGTGTCGATGCGCTGTTCATCTCTGCCTTCATGGCAGCCAACCCCACGATGATTCAGCCAGCCCCCGTCGAGATTGTGCCCAACTGCTTCGACGACGAAACAGAAGGGGAGGAGCAACCTGAGACCGGCGACTATATACCTCAACACTTCACCCACCTTCATGTCCACTCGCATTATTCCATGCTCGACGGCATGTCGAAGGTGCCCGACCTGGTGGCTAAGTGCAAGAAAAACGGCATGTACAGCCTCGCCCTTACCGATCATGGCAACATGTTCGGCATCAAGGATTTCGCCGACACCGTGAATAAGGAGAACGGCAAGGTGAAGGAGGCCATTAAGGAACAGAAAGCCATTATTGAGAAGCCTGAGAGCACCGATGAAGAAAAGATTGCGGCACAAGAGCAAATCGAGAAGCTGAACAAGCAGTTCTTCAAGCCCATCTTCGGCATCGAGACCTACTGCGCCCCTGTCAGCATTGACAAGCGTGACGGCCGTCAGGACCGAGGTTGGCACCTTATTTTATTAGCTAAGAACAAAACTGGTTATCACAGCCTTTGCAAACTCAGCTCCATCGCCTACACCGAAGGCTTCTACTATAATCCCCGCATCGACCACAGCTTGCTCAAGAAATACCATGAGGGCCTGATTTGCAGTTCGGCCTGTCTGGCAGGCGAGGTGCCACAAAAAATCATGAATGGCGACATTGCGGGTGCCGAAGCCTCCATCCAATGGTTCAAGAACCTGTTTGGTGACGACTATTATCTTGAGGTTCAGCGGCATAAGACCGACAAACCCGGTGGCGACACCGAGGTGTATGAGCGCCAAAAAGAGGTGAACAAGATTATCTTCGACCTGGCGAAGAAATACGGTGTCAAGGTCATCGCCACCAACGATGTGCACTTTGTGGAAGAAGAACACGGCGAGGCCCACGACCGCCTCATCTGCCTCAGTACCGGCAAGGACCTTGACGACCCCACGCGCATGCACTACACCAAGCAGGAATGGCTGAAAACGCCCGAAGAGATGGGCCGTATTTTCTCCGACCACCCCGAGGCACTGGAAAACACGCAGGAGATTGTCGACAAGGTGGAGGCCTACAGCATCGACTCCGACGCCATCATGCCGAAATTCCCCATCCCAGAAGACTTTGGCACTGAGGAACAATATCGTGAGAAATATACCGAGGAAGACCTGTTCAACGAGTTCACCCGCGACGAACACGGCAATGTCATCATGAGCCAAGAGGAGGGCGAGAAAAAGGTTAAGAAGATGGGCGGTTACGACCGTCTCTACCGCATCAAGCTCGAGGCCGACTATCTGGAGAAACTGACTTGGGAAGGGGCGCACATGCGTTATGGCGAAAACCTTACCGAAGAACAAATCGAGCGTATCAAGTTCGAGCTGCATGTGATGAAGACCATGGGTTTCCCGGGCTACTTCCTCATTGTGAGCGACTACATCCGCGCAGCACGCGAGGAGCTGGATGTCTCGGTAGGACCGGGCCGTGGCTCGGCGGCAGGTTCTGTTGTGGCCTACTGCTTGAAAATCACTGATTTGGACCCGCTGAAATACGACTTGCTGTTTGAGCGTTTCCTCAACCCCGACCGTATCTCATTGCCCGATATTGACGTCGACTTCGATGACGACGGCCGTGAGCGCGTGCTCGACTGGGTGACCAAGAAATACGGCAAGGAGAAGGTGGCGCACATCATCACCTATGGCACCATGGCGGCCAAGTCGGCCATCGCCGATGTGGGACGCGTGCAGAAAGTTCCGCTGGCCAAGGTCAACGAAATCAAAGGCTATATCCCTGACCGTAGCTTCGACGAGGCGGCGGTGAAGGCCGTGGAGGGAGAATTGCCCAAGAAGATGCCCAAGGTCAACCTGAGGAACTGCTACAAATATGTGCCCGAGCTGAGGGATATGCTCAACGGTGATGACCCCAACATCGCGTCGATGCTCGTTTATGCCGAGGAACTGGAAGACACCAACCGGCAGACGGGTGTCCACGCTTGCGGTGTCATCATTGGTGCCGACGACCTGACCAATGTGGCTCCCGTGGCCACCGTCGAAGACCGCGAGACCAAGCAAAGGGTGGTGGTGACGCAATACGACGGCCATGTCATCGAATCGGTGGGCCTCATCAAGATGGACTTCTTGGGGTTGAAGACCTTGACTTTAATCAAGGATGCGCTGAAAAACATCAAGAAGACTCACGGCATTGACATCGACATCGACCACATCCCGATTGACGACAAACTGACCTACGATTTGTATTCGGCGGGCAACACCATCGGCACCTTCCAGTTTGAATCACCGGGCATGCAGAAATACCTGCGCGAGCTACAGCCTTCGGTCATCGGCGACATCATCGCTATGAACGCCCTCTATCGTCCCGGCCCGATGGACAATATCCCAGACTTCATTGCGCGTAAGCAGGGTAGGCAGGAGATCAAGTACGACTTCGACTGCATGGAGAAGTACCTGAAGGACACCTACGGCATCTGCGTCTACCAAGAGCAGGTGATGCTGCTGTCACGCCTGCTGGCCGACTTCACGAGAGGCCAATCCGACTCCCTGCGTAAGGCCATGGGTAAGAAGCAGTTGGACAAGATGGAGGAGCTTTACGGGAAATTCATGAAGCAAGGCGTGGCCAAACTTACCCAGACGGAGAACCTGCCCGAAGAAGAGGTGCGGAAACGCTTGGAGAAGATTTGGGAGGAATGGAAGAAGTTCGCTTCCTACGCCTTCAACAAGTCGCATGCGGCCTGCTACAGCTGGGTGGCCTATCAGACGGCCTACCTCAAAGCACATTATCCGGCCGAATTCATGGCGGCGGTGCTCAACAACGAGTTGGGCGACATCAAGAAGGTCAACTTCATGACCGAGGAATGCAAGCGCATGAAGATCGAGGTGCTGGGTCCCGACGTCAACGAGTCGGAATACACATTCTCCGTCAACGAGAAGGGCGAGATCCGTTACGGCATGGGCGGCATCAAGAACGTGGGCGAGTCAGCGGTGAAGGGCATCGTCGAAGAGCGCGAGGCCAACGGCAAGTTCAAGGACTTCGGTGACTTCGTGATGCGCATCGCCGACAAAGGCATCAACGTCAGGGCGTTGGAGAGCATGGGTATGGCAGGCTGTTTCGACAGCTTCCGTGGCTTCCATCGCGCCATGATGTTCTATGTGGCCCCCAACGAGTCGTCGACATTCTCCGAGAAAGCCATGCGTATGGTGGCATCGTTTAATGACCGTAAGAACTCGTCGCAGATGGACCTCTTTGGCTTTGGTGGCGACGAGGGTGGGGCGGAGGAGACCTTCTCCATACCTTTGCCGCAGTGCGAGCCGTGGTCGAAGATGAAGGAGCTGGAGATGGAGAAGGAGGCTTTGGGCTTCTATATCTCCTCGCATCCCATGCAAGTCTATCACCTTCCGCTGAAATACTTCGCCAATTGCGACGTGGAAGGTTTGAAACTGGCCATGACCGATGTGGAGAAAAACCTGAAACGTGCTGTACGTCTGGGCGGACAGATTACCCGCGCCGAAGAGTTCACCGCCAAAAACGGCAATCCTTACGGACGCTTTACCATCGAGGACCAAAGCGGGGCCTTGCAGTTCGCCTTGTTCAAAGAGAATTATCTGAATTGTCGCAATCTATTGACCGTCAATTCATTTGTGATGCTATTCGGCGTCTTGGACCGTCCTTTCCCGAGGGCGGGTCAGGATCCCAATGTCGTCTTGCAGACCCTTGAGGTGCGTTTCAGCGAAGCCAGACTGCTGGATTCGCTGCTGGAGACCACCTCAAAGACCGTCCTCATCACACTGAATGTGGCCGAGATGAGCAAGGAAAGCATGGAGGAGTTTATCAAGGTTATCAAACAAAATCCTGGCAAACAGCATTATAAGATACGTCTTATCGATCCCTTGGAGAAACGCTCCTGCAACATGACACCTGTGAAAGGCACTATCAACGCACAGGAGGTGTTGCCATTGCTCGAAAAGATGCCTTTTGTGGAATTTGACTTGCGATAAAAAAGAAAATTTGTATCTTTGCAAACCGAAAAAGAGTAGAAACAAAAACCATAAACCAAAAGATTAAGACTATGGCAGTTATTAAAATGACCGACGACCAATTTGAAGAAGTCGTCCTGAAATCGAAGCTCCCTGTGATTGTGGACTTTGGCGCCACTTGGTGCGGTCCTTGCAAGAAGGTGGAACCCATCATCGAGGAACTCTCGGATGAATTTGTAGGCAAAGTGACCGTCGTGAAATGCGATGTCGAGGAATGCCCCCGCACAGCAGCTATGTTTGGCATCATGAACATTCCCACTGTCCTGTTCTTCAAGGATGGCAAGCCCATTGATAAGAATGTCGGCGCAGCGCCTAAGAAGATGTTCGTGGAGAAACTTGAGAAGATGTTCTAAAAGAGTAATTCGGAATGCGGAATGTGGAATGCTGAATTAAATGCATTCATAATTCCGCATTCCTAATTCTGCATTCCAATTGGACTTTTCAATCGATAGGAACCGGCTGACGCAATTCGGCAGCTTGGAGTTCTTGGCACGTCAAATCGTGGAGGGATTCATCACGGGTTTACACAAGAGTCCCTTCCACGGTTTTTCTGTTGAGTTCGCCGAACACCGTCTTTACAACACGGGTGAGCCTATCCGCCATATTGATTGGAAACTCTATGGCCGCACGGAGAAACTCTTCGTCAAACGTTACGAGGAGGAGACCAACCTGCGCTGCCAACTGGTCATCGACCAAAGCTCGAGCATGTGCTTCCCTGTGAGGCAGAAAGTCGACTTCGAGCATCCCAACAAACTCTTTTTCTCCATTTATGCCGCAGCCTCACTCATGGAACTGATGCGCCGCCAGCGCGATGCCGTGGGCCTCGACTTGTTTGACGAGGCCATCTCATTCCATGAGCCGGCCAAGTCGTCGAATGTGCATAACAAGCTGATTTATAACGAGCTGGAGAAACTGATTGACACCTACGACAAAAACAACCGCAAGACCACTTCAACGCCACAGTGCCTCCACCAGATTGCTGAGATGACGCACCGCCGCAGCCTTGTGGTGATCTTCACCGATATGCTCGATGGCCTCGACGACTACCAGCCGATGTTTGAAGCCCTTGAGCATCTGAAATACAACAAGCACGAGGTCATCTTGTTCCATGTCTTTGACAGCAACATGGAGCAGAACCTCGACTTCGAGAACCGCCCGTATCGCTTTGTCGATTTGGAGTCGGGCGACGTGCTGAAACTCAATCCCGTTGAGGTTCAGGAGACCTACAAAAAGATTATGACCGAGCGCAAAGAAGCGCTTTTGCGCCATTGCTATCAGTACCAAATCGACTATGTCGAGGCCGATATTAATAAGGACTACAACCAGGTCTTGACGAGCTATTTGATTAAGCGTACCAAATTACATTAGAAAGTAGAAGGCCTTTCCCTGCATGTCATTCCCTTGGGAATCTATGCAGGGAAAGACTTTCATCATCTGTTTTGACACCAAAAAAGTCCGAAAGCCTTGCGACTTCCGGACTTTTCGTTTCCCCGAAGGGAAGAATTACTTACCTAACAATTACTTTCACAGAAACAGTGTTCTGGTTGTTTTGCAAGCTGATGACATAGACGCCGCTGGCGAGGCTGTGGCTGATGCGCACTGAGCTGCCTGCGTTGATCTGTTTCGTCATCATAGGCTGACCGAGGATGTTGTACACGGTCATGCTATAGTGGGCGTTGTCGCCGTTCTCAATCACAAACTCGTGGTCGACACTCAGGACCTTCACGTTGGCTTCGATATTGTCGTCCACGCCGTCGTCGGTGAGGTCGATGAAGATAGGCTCGTCAAGGCCGTTGGTCGGGTTGATGGTGTAGGCTTCGGGCATCCACTCACCATTCTCGGCGAAGTATTCGTTGCCGATTTCGTAAGTCAAGTCGATTGTGGCGATGTAGTTGATACCTGTCTCGTTGTCGTTGGGCAGGATGCCGCCAAACCAGCCGTCGTTGCCGGCCACCAGCTCCTTGTAGAAGTCGGCGTATTGATTGATGCTGCCGAAGTCAACATCGATGGTCTCGATGCTGGTCGAATAGACAGGACGATCGTCACCTTCGTTGGCAAACATGAAGGCGAAACTCATGGAAGGCTCGTTGCTCTTTACATAGAAGGCCGAACCGCTGTATTCGTCGTTCTCGTTACCAAAGTTCAACACGGTGGCGTAGTCTACTGAGGTGAAGGTCTGTTCGACAGAGGTACCTTCGTGACCGTCGTTGATGCGGACGCGCATGTAGACCTGGTTGCCGGGCGTGAAGCGGGTGTTGGCCGTAGGCTCGTTCATGAGGAAGACGATGGCCTCGCCATATTCGTCGGTCGTGAATTCGCCATAGCCGCCTTCTGTCGACAAGCTCGGGTTGGTGCTACGATAGAAGCCTCCCGTGTTGACATAGATGACATTGCCTGCACCAGCCGTCTCGGGACCGTCATCGCTGACAACGAACTGGTTGGTGTAACGGTAGGTGGCGTTAGGCTCAAGGTTCGTGAAATACACCGGAGCTGCCATAGGCACGCGGTTATTGTTGGAGCCATTGTTGCCTTGGACGTAAAGCGGCATCAAGGCTTCCATCATCGGCTCGTCTTCGCTGTGGACGGTGCCGCTCAGGCTGACCACCTCAGTGGCGTTGCCGCCTTCGTGGGTGATGGTGCCTTCGTAGGTTCCGACTTCGAGGCCTTCAATCAGACGGACATAGATGGTCACGGGCTGGTCGACGAGTTCACCATCGGCAAACGGGAGACTCAGGGAGAAGAAGTATTCTTCGTCATCCAACGAAATCTGGAAATATTCGCTCGCGGTCACTACAACGTCGCCTTCGCCTTCGAGGTTGGCACCGGTCAAGGTGTAGCTCTGCGATTCCGAGGGGCCTTCGCCTTCAAGGTAGTCGAGGCCATTAATAGTATTAGGTGTGGCCGTTAGAGTAGGAGTAGGAATAGCGCCTCCTCCAGAGGTGAGCATGATGTCGTCGACTTCCCAACCAGCGGCTTCGTCGTCGGTGCATTGGTACCTGAAGCCGATGTGGCAGCTCGTGCCGCTGAACTCGTCAAGGCTGATGTCGCCCGAAGAAACCCAGTTCCAGCTGCCCGTCGAAAGCTCGCAAGGCAGCTGCGTCCATGTGGCGATGGTCGGGTCTTCACCGTCGTAATCGTTGGAGAAGAACACATCGAGGTCAAGACCAGTGTAGTTCATGGCCGTGCGGAAGTTCAGCACCACGTCGCTGTAGCTGTCGAGGTTGAATTCAGGCGAGATGAGCCAGTCTTCGGTAGCAGGGTGGTTGTATCCGTTGGCGTAAGCGTAGTGGTTGCCTTGGTAAGAGGCGATGCGCCAGAGCGAGTCGCCATAAACGAGGACTTCTGTCCAGCCGTTCCAGTCGTCTTCCCAGTCTTGGTTGAAGATGACGACGATGTCGTCTTGGATGATGTATTCTGCGCTGACAACGGGGCTGTCGTTACAGCCTTCCTTCACTGCGTATGCCCAAATGGTCATGCTCTCGTCGACGGTGATGGCTTCTTCATATTCATTCCAAGGACCAGTTTCTGAATCGAGGCTGTAATAGATGGTGGCATCAGCGGTGGTGCAGCTGATGACGACATCTTGGGTCTCGTAGTAAACACCACCAGCGGGGTCGAAGGTCGGGGCTGCCACGGTGCAAGTGCCGCCTTCGCCTTGCATGAAGATGTCGAGGAAGAAGTTGTATTCGCCTGCGCTGCCGTTGTTCATGTTGCTGGTGGAGTAGGCTCCGCAAATATAGTCCTCGTTGTAATAACGGACGGCAAAGGCGCGAGTGTTGTTGGTGAAGTTGGCGATGTTAAAGCCGAAATATTCGGGAACCATAGAGGCGGTATCGGAAACACCAGTTTCGATGGTCCAAGTAGTATTGGTGCCAGTGAAGTTGAAGTTGGTGCTGCTGCCATAGCTGAGCACTTGTCCGTTGGCATTGGTGAACGTATAGCCGTCAGAGGTGACATCAACCGTCCAATAGTAGTCGTCTTCGGTGAGCAGGATTTCAGCGGGGATGATTTCGTCGCTGCCGTTCATCGCACTGGTGAACTCGGTGGTGGCAAATTTGCCGCTCGTCAAGGTGTTGGTGATGGCAAGGTAGGCGTCTTCGGTGTCATTGTAACGGGCAGCGAGGATGACGCGGTTGCCGGCGGCGAGCTCGCTCACGCCACTGATGCGCACATAGTCGTCACCAGGAACAGGCTGCTCGGTGACGTTGCCGCTGCATGCAATAATAATGTTCTCAACATCATCACAGCTGACGGTAATGTTCTCGTTGTAATCATCAACAGCTAACCCAGCTATCAGACGGACGAAGATTGTTGCATCCTCCACATTTCCACCAGTAGGTTCCAAGGTGATGTAATTTGATGTAAAGCCACTGCCCGAAGTCTGAGAAATCTCATAGTTGGTGCTGGGGGTGACGGTGATGCTGCCACTCAGATTGAGACCACTCACAGTGAAGCTCTGTTCGTCAGACGGGCCGTTGCCTTCGACATAGGTGAATCCAGTCAAAACCAAAGGTGTGACGGTGACGACAGGCTCGCTGGTCTGGCCGATGAGCATGATGTCGTCGACTTCCCATGCGGCAGCTTGGCTCTCTTCGCAAGTGTACTTGAAGCCGATGTAGCACTCGGTACCGCTGAAGCTGCTCAGATCGATGCTGCCCGATTCAACCCAAGTGTAATTGCCTGTCGAAAGATCGCAGGTCAGTTCGGTCCAAGTGGCTGCCGTCGGGTCTTCGCCGTTGTAGTCGCTGGAGAACATCACTTGCAGGACGTTGCCGTCAAACTTGGTGGCAGTGCGGAAGCTCAGCGACGGGTTGCTGTAGGTATCGAGGTTGAAGACGGGCGAGATGCACCAGTCTTCATTAGCGCCGTGGTTGTAGCCGTTGGCGTAGGCGTAATGGTTACCGTTGTGTTCAGCGATAACCCATTCCATTTCGCCGTCCACATCGACGAAGGTCCAGCCGTTCATCTCGCCTTCCCAGTCTTGGTTGAAGATGGTGACGAAGCCCATCTGGATGGTGTAGGTGGCCGAGGCGGGGGTGCTGTTGTTGTAGCCATCCTTCTCGGCGTAGGCCCAGATGGTCATGCTCTCGCTGACGGTGATAGGCGTTGTGTACACTGTCCAAGGTCCATTATCCGACACGGTGCTGTAGTAGATGGTGGCGCCTTCGGTAGCGCAGGCGATGCTGACGGTCTGTTCCTCGAAGTAGGTGCCGCCTTCAGGGGTGAAGGTAGGGGTGGCCACCGTAGGCGTGGGCGGGTCGCCGCCTTCGGTCTTTACGAAGATGTCGAGGTAGAAGTTATAATTGCCAGCATTATTGTTGCTCATATTCGACTTGGAATATGGACCAAAATTGTGGCTGGTGTTAAGTGCGAAAGCACGATCGTCATTGTTGATGTTTGTGATGACAAAGGCTGAATAATTGGGTACCATAGCAGTCTCTACGGATGTACCCCATTCAACGCTCCATTCGGTATTGTCGCCACCTGTGGCGAAGTTGGTACTACTGCTGTGTCCAATCAACTCACCTGAGGCGTTGGTGAAGGTGTAGCCATCGGTAGTCACGCCCACAATCCAATAATAGGTGTCTTCGTTGTCAACGATGCTGGCGGGCAGCACTTCGTTCTCGTCGGCTGTGGCCGAGGTGAACAGCACGCCGGTAGGTTTACCCGTGGTGGCGGCGGTCATGGCGTAGTAGTCGTTGGCGTTGCCGTCGAAGCGGGCGGCAAAGACCACATAGCTGCCATCGGCGAGTTGGCCGAGGTCGCTGATGCGGACATAGTTGCCGTCGCCAGGCGTGGGCGGAGTCGGGGGATCGGGCGGGGTGGGAGGCGTGCCTCCGGTGACGGTACCCGTAACGTTGACAAACAAGGTGTCGGCGTCTTGTGATACGACAGCGATTTGTTCATTATAGTCGCCGCCTTCGAGACCGGCTTTCAGTCTGACGTAGATGCCGATGCCGAAGAAAGAGCCAGCGCCAGGAGGAAAGATCATAGCAGGGTTCTCAGGACGGAAGGTGGCTTCCGGGAAGGTTGACACCTCGTAGTTCTCGGAGGGGATGACGCTGACAGGCCCCAGCAGATAGCTGCCTGCCAAGTTGAAGTTCTGGATCTCGGAGGGACCGCCCTCGTCGTAGTCATAGGTGAAACCGCTGAGTGAGGCCGGTGTGGCGGTCAGCACGGGACGGTGGGTGTATTGAATGTCGTCGGCTGAGGTCACGAGGAGTTGAGGCGCGTTGTAGCAGCCGATGACGCCGGTGATGGTCACCCAGTCGCCTTGGATCATGCCCGGGACGGTGGGGATGTGGTAGACATTCATCGTGTTGCCCTCTTGGCTGATGACGGTGGTACCGCTCGGGTTGATGGCACCGATGATGGCGTGCTCCACCTTGACGCGGGTGGCCTGCAACAGGTTGTCGACGCTGTAGTCAGTGTTGATTTCAGCAATAGTCTTGGTGTTCAGTGGCAGGGTATTGCCCGTCGAGATGACGGTGAACACGTTGGCGTCGCCGCCGTCGATGCCAGTCAGTTCGATGAGGCCTCTGAAGACGGTCTTGCTGCCGTAGGCGCGCACGTTGTCGCCGAGGGCGAGCGTCGAGGGAACGGTGTTGGTGTTGAGATAGAGGTCGATGCCGGCGGTATTGTCTTGGATGTAGACGTTGCGGCCGTCCAAGAAGATGACGGTGCCTTCCACGCAGGCGTATGCGTTGTTTTCAAGTGCACGGGCGGCAGCGATGGTGATAGGCTCATGGATGGTGTAGGTGGCTTCGGCCACGGTACTGTTCTGATAGCCTTCGGCAGCGGCGATAGCCTTGATGGTCGTCGTGCTGCTCACCGTGATGGGTTGGCTGTAGGCGGTGCTGCTCGTGGTGGGCGTGCTGCCGTCGGTGGTGTAATAAATGGTGGCGCCTTCGGTGGTGCAGCTGAGGCTCACCGTTTGGGCGGTGATGAAGTTGCCGCCTGCAGGTGAGAAGGTGGGTGATTCGGCCTGGGGTTGTTCGCTGACCGTGCCGCTCAGGGCGACGGTCTGGCTCAGGGTGCCGCAAGCGATGCTCACATTACCCGTGTGATTGCCGACTGCCAAACCAGCTTTCATCCTTACGTAGATGGTGCTGCTGATGGTGCCTTGTTCGGGTGTGAGGGTGAGCGAGTTGTTGTAAACGCCACTGGAGTTGGTGCTGATTTCAAAGTCTTGGGGAGCAGTCACCGTGGCATTCTCGGAGAGGTCGCTGCCTGTGACAGTGAAGCTTTGGGACTGCGACGGGCCTGCGTTAAAGGTGTATTGGAACCCGCTGAGTTGGGTGGGGTTGACAGTCAGCGTCGGGTTGGGGATGTAGGAGAGGGTGACATCGGAGGCGTTGGCCACGCGGATTTGCGGCGCGTTGAAATAGCCAATCACACCGATGACATCGACTTCGTCTCCTTCTTCGATGCCGGTCAAGGCGGGCACCTTATAGATGTTGGTGCTGTTTTCACCTTGTGTCAACGGGGTGTTGCCCCCCGTGTTGATGGTACCGATGGTAGCGCTCTCGATCTTCACGCGGGTGCATTGCAGGTCACCAGCGCCACCTGCCAGCACTTCGGCGATGGTCTTCACGGCCAAAGGCAGGGTGTTGCCCGAAGAGAGGATGTTGAAGTCGCTACTGCTTTGGTTGATTTCCTTGAGCTCAACGAGGCCGTTATATACGGTTTTTTTGCCATAGGCTTTCACTTCGTCGCCTTGATTGACACCTGTAGCGTTGGCGTTGAGGAAGAGGTCGATGCCGCCTGTGTTGTCCTGAATGTAGACATTCTTACCGTCGATGAAAGTCACGATGCCTTGCACCAATGCGTATTGGTTATCGGCCAAGGCTCTGGCTTCGGCAATGGTCATCAGGGTGGGGAAGGTATAGGTGGCTGAAGCGACTGAACTGGCGTTGTAGCCGCTCTTGAAGCCCTTGGCTTTCAGTGTCGTGGTCGTGCTGACGCTGATGGGTGCGCTATAAACGGCGCTGCTTTCCGTCGGTTCGCTGCCATCGGTGGTATAGCGGATGGTGGCATCTTCGGTAGTGCAGGCGATGCTCACCGATTGGGTCTCAAAGTAAGTGCCTCCAGTGGGGCTGAAAGTCGGGGTGGCTACGGTTTGTGTGCCGCCACCAGATGAATAGGTAATGGTAATAGACTTGATGTAAATAGCCTTAGACGAGGTTTGTGCATAGTTGAAGGAAATGTCACCAGATGCTGAGCCGGTGAATGTGACTTCTGTTGCAGCATTGGTCAATGTGTAAGAATCACCAAAAGCGTTTCCTCCAACAGTAACATTAAGTGTTCCCGCAATGCTGTTCGCACCGCTTGTGTTTATCTTAATCTCTGTAATAGTACCTGAGATGTCCGATGTTGAAAGTGTAAAAGCCGAGAAAGGTTTGCTTCCACTACCAAATTGTTGGCCCTTGGTGGCATCGTAACCGAAGTATTCACCTCCAGTTCCAGCAAAACTCCAATCCACATCGTTAAGTGTTTTGGTCTGATTGTTGGCGTCAAACACTTTCGAAGTGAAAGTGTAAGAATAGACGTCTCTTGCCTGTCCCATCATTTTCAATGGAAGGAAGATTGTTGGCAACAAAAATAACGCTGCCAACAAAAAAGTAAGTTTTCGTTTCATGGGATAAATGTTTAATTATTTGATATTTAATGATTTAATTCCAATTACAAATGGGTATTATACCCAATTCTACAATTTGTCAAAAATAGTGAAATGTCATGGACTTGACTCATGGTAAAAGCTTGAGTTATCAACAATTTTTCAACATGGGGCTGTTGATAACTTCCGGCAAAAGCAAAAAAAAAGAGACGCCCGAAAAGCGTCTCTTGATTCAAAATAGGTCTGGATACAATTAGAGGGAGTAACCAAGGCCGACAAAGAAGCCATTGGTTCTTGTCTTGTAACCATTCAGTTTGTCAATGTCAACAAAACCGAATCTGTAGCCAAGGAACAGCATGAATTTGGTATAACTGGCTTCGGCACCAACCACACCGTACAGGTTGAAACGTTTTAAACTACCGTGCTCTCCATACCAGTTCTGCTTATAGTCTGTGTTTTTACCCTTTGTTTGTCCCATTAAAGCAAAACTCAGCATGGGACCAGCGAAAGGAGCCACGGTGATGTTTTTGCTTACAGGGATGGCGTAATTGGCAAGGATGGGGATGTCGAAGAGAAGTTGGGTGTCAGTCATCGCATTATGACTTCTGGTGTTCAAACGGAACTGGCCGCCAGCGGCAACTCCCAAGCCTTTGACAGGCAATTTGAGATTGTAAGCACCACCCAGGAAAAAGCCCTGATACTGATAATAGGATCCTGAGGAGCTGTTGTTATAAGTATCAATGGTCTTGAATTTTTCTGGAGCATAACCCAGATAGGCGACGATTTGTGCCTGCGCATTATCGGCTACAAACATGGCGGCTATGAGAGCCACAATTGCAAATACTTTTTTCATCTTAGTGTAGTTTTAATTGAGATTTGTTTTTGTTAATCGGCGACAAATATACGTTTTTTTGGGCTTTTGTGTCATTTTTTATTATCTTTGCAGCGTTATAACACCCTGAAAAATGAAAAAAGTAGTTCGAACGGTTTGGATTAGCGCCCTGTCAGGCTTGGCCTTCTTGGCTGCCTGCTGCTCTTCGCACGGCCTGACGCGCAAAGAGCGCAAGGAACTGGTCAAGGAGCGCGACTCCATTCAGGAGATTCTTCAGAAGCGTGAGATGGCTGCCGTCTACGGTTCGCCCGAGATCATCGCCAACTACAAGGCCGAGAATTATCGTCTCCAATGCCAGCTCGATTCCATCAACGCCAAACTGGGCGAGGATGTCGACTTAGAGAAGAGCGCCATGCGCCTCGATTTGCAGCGGCGCATCGCTGACCTTCAGGCTGCCTTGCAACGCCGCGAAGGCGCCTGTGTCTACGGCTCGCCAGAAGTCATTGAGCAATACGGAGAGGAGACCCGCCGCATGCGTCAGGAATTGGAAGACTTGCGCGGGCAACTTAAGGCTCTTGATGACCCCGATGGCGCAAAAGTCGACGACGGCAAATCGGAGACTCTCTATGGCGTCCCGGTGCCAGATTCGGAATCGGAAGAAGAAAAGTAACCTTTTATTGAATTCAATTCGTCGGTCATGAGAAGACTCTGGATTTGGATCTTGTCGGGGCTTGCCCTGCTGTTAGGCGGCCTCTTGGTGCTGCGTTTCATTCATAGGGAGCAGCCTATGTGTTATTACGGCCCGCCGGTGAAGGAACCCGACTCGCTGGAAGTGAGTTCAAAGGCGCAGCGGCAGATACAGTTGCAGCAGCGTCTTGATTCTTTGCGCAACATCATCGAGGAACGCCAGAATTCGGAGGTTTACGGCCCGCCTGAGATAATGAAGGAATACGGCAAGGAAACCCGACGGCTTCAGGCTGAGGCTGATTCCCTTGAAATGGAACTGAAGGCTTTGAAAGAGGATTAATATGGGCGAAAGACTGGGCTTTTATAAAAAAATAATGCTCGAGCTGAACCACGCTGTGCTGCAAAAACGCATCGACGAGCACGAGCTGCACCAGCTGTTTTGGGAATGCACTCTGCGCTGCAACCTCAGCTGCCGCCACTGCGGCTCCGACTGCCGTATGCTCTCCGAGAAAGACGACATGCCCTTTGAAGATTTCGCCAAAGTCTTGGACGAGGTGCGCGCCCATATGGACCCCGCCAAGGTGATGGTCATTACCACGGGCGGCGAGCCTACGATGCGTAACGACTTGGCCTGCTGCGGTGCCGAGATTACCAAGCGCGGCTTCGTCTGGGGCATGGTGTGCAACGGGATGTTGCTCTCCGCCGAGAAACTCAACGAGTTCGTCGCAGCGGGACTGAAGAGCATCGCTGTCAGCTTCGACGGCTTCGAGGAAGACCACAACTGGATGCGCGGCAACCCCAACAGCTACAAGAATGTGCTGCGTGCCATGGAGGCCATGAAACAGCACCCTGGTCTCACCTGGGATGTCATCACCTGCGTCAACCAGCGCACCATCAAATACCTGCCAGAGTTCCGCGACTTCCTTATCTCTTTGGGCATCCGCCGCTGGCGCTTGTTCACGGTGTTTCCTTTCGGACGCGCCGCCAATGAGCCTGACTTCAAGCTGAGCAACGAGCAGTTCGTCGAGATGATGGAGTTCATCAAACTGACGCGTTTGCAGGGCAAGATCCGCGCTGATTACGGCTGTGACGGCTTCTTGGGCCCATACGAGGGCGAGGTGCGCAACCACTACTACTCATGCAGCGCCGGCATCAACATCGCCTCGGTGCTCGCCGACGGTTCTATTTCAGGTTGCCTCAGTATCCGTAGTGACTACCACCAGGGCAACATCTATCACGACAGTTTCTGGGACGTGTGGCAAAACAAGTTCGGCGTCTATCGCGACCGCAAATGGATGAAAACTGAGCAGTGCGCCCACTGCAAGGTATGGCGCTATTGTCAAGGCAACGGATTCCACCTGCGCGACGGCGACGGGAAACTGCAGATTTGTCAATATCACATGATTAATCCTTCGTAGAGACACAAAATTTTGCGTCTCTACCCAACGCAATAATGAATAGGATCTACCTCGTCGGTTATATGGGTGCAGGCAAGACCACTACCGCGCGTCGCCTCGCACAGCGGCTGGGCTGGGAGGTGGCCGACACCGATGCCTTGTTTGAAGAGAAATACAAAATCTCCGTCAATGATTTCTTCAATAAATACGACGAGCCGCTCTACCGCAAGCTTGAGTCGGAGGTATTGAAGGCCACGGAAAGCATTGAAAATGTGGTTGTTTCCACTGGAGGCGGCACGGCCTGCTATTTCGATAATATGGATTGGATGAACAGCCACGGCCTGACCGTGTTTCTACACATCAGCCCCAAAGCCGCCGTCGACCGCGTCATCCATTCGCGCCACAAGCGCCCTTTGGCCGAAGGCAAGAGTGAAGAAGAACTCACAGAGTTTGTGAACAGTCATTATGCCTCGCGGATGCCGTTTTATGAGCAGGCACGAATTACGGTCAAGTCTGAAGATTTAGACTTGGAAGAGGCGATGAGGAAAATCTTGGCTTTGCTTTAGTCTTCCCTTAGTTTTAACAAACACACGTTCTCCACATGCTGCGTGTGCGGGAACATGTCGACGGGCTGCACAGCCATCACCTTGTAAGCCGAATCCAGTAACTGTAAGTCGCGGGCCTGCGTGGCGGGGTTGCAGCTCACATAGACAATCTTCTTTGCGCGTATCTTCAGCAGTTGTTCCACAACCTTCTCTGCCATGCCCGCACGGGGCGGGTCGGTGACGATGAGGTCGGGCGTGCCGTTGCTGGTGATGAAGTCGTCGGTGAACACCTTGGCCATATCGCCGGCATAGAATACGCAGTTGGTGATACCGTTGATCTCAGCGTTTACTTTGGCATCCTCAATGGCGGCCTCCACATACTCGATGCCGACGACTTTCTTCACGAAGCGTGAGAAATACTGGGCAATGGTGCCCGTGCCTGTGTAGAGGTCGTACATCAGCTCATCGCCCTGCACCTCGGCGAGGTCGAAGGCGGTCTTGTAGAGCCGTTCAGCCTGATAGACGTTGGTCTGGAAGAACGACACCGGCCCGATGCGGAACTTGAGGTCGTCGTAGCCAGGGCGCGGCGATGCCATGGTCTCAATGAGGTAAGGCTCTCCCTTGAGACACTCAAACGGCAGGTCGTTAATGATGTCGTTGAGCTTCGGGTTGATGACGAGGAGCAGCGAGACAATTTGCGGGAAGGCCATCTCCAAGGCGGGAATCAGCTCGTGACGCACGATGGCGCTCTCTTCGCCGATGACGAGAATAACCATGAACTCGCCCTTCGAGTTGCAGCGGATGACGAGGTTACGCATCAGTCCTTCGTGGGCGCGGAAGTTGTAGTAGGGCAGGTGGCGCTCTATCGTGAAGCGGCGGACGAACAGCCGGATGTCATTCGACGGGTCGGCCTGCAGGTGGCAGTGCTCGATGTCGACGACGCGGTCGAAAAGCTGGGGCAGGTGAAAGCCGAGGCCCTTGCAGCCTTCTTCGTCGTAGGTGCCGGTGGGCGCGCCGTCGGTGAGCCACTTGCGGTTCGAGAAGGTGTATTCCAGTTTGTTGCGGTAGAAGAACTGCTTCTCGCAACCGAGGATAGGCCGTATCTCAGGGTATTCGATCTTGCCGATGCGGTCGAAGTTGTCCTTCACCTGTTTCTGCTTGTAGTAGATCTGCCACTGGTAGTCCATCTGCTGCCACTTGCAGCCGCCGCAGAGGCCGAAGTGTTGGCACACAGGCTCCACGCGTTTGTCCGACAGCTTCTTGAAGTTCATGATCTTGCCTTCAAAGAAGTTCTTCTTGCGCTTGTACACTTGGATGTCAACCACATCGCCAGGAACGCCAAAGGGGATGAAGACCACGCGACCTTCAGGCTTGGCCACCGACATGCCCTCCGCGCCTGCGTCGATAATCTCGACGTCTTCCAGGAATTCTGGTTCTCGTTTTATCTTATTTCTCGCCATATTCTTTGTTTTTCTATGGCCTATAGCTGATGGCCTATGGCTCGTTTCACCCAAGGCGTGAACTTCGCACTGTTTGCCGAAGCGAGCCATCTGCCATAGGCCATGGGCTATTGGCTATTAAAAATCTCCCAAGTACGTTTTGCCTGTTCCTCAAACATCTGCATGCCGCCGTAGGCCTTCGCTCCCCAGCTCTTGCCCAGTTCCATGAATGCCGTCTCCTTCGGGTTATAGATGAGGTCGATAAGGACGTGCTTCTTGCTCAGGCCTTGGTAGTGCAGGTCGGGGAAGTCGTCTACATGCGGAAACATGCCCAAAGGCGTCGTGTTGATAATAAGGTGGTTTTGGTTCAGGATTTCGTCGGTCAGCGTATCGTAGGTGTAGTCGCCTTTAGAAGCGTCGCGGCTGACGAGGGCATAGGCAATGCCCTTTTGTCGCAACACATACTGCACGGCTTTGGAGGCACCACCCGTGCCGAGGATGAGGGCATGCTTGATAGTCTTGCCGTTGATGGCGCGGTTGAGCAGCTGCTCGAAGCCATATACATCGGTATTGAAGCCTTTCAGCTTGCCGTCGGTGACTTTCACCACATTGACGGCTCCTACGGCCTTGGCCACGGGGTCGATGTCGTCGAGCAGCGGGATGATGGCTTCCTTGTATGGTAGCGTCACGTTGAAGCCACAGAGGTCGGGGTATTTGTCCATCACCTCTTGCAGCTCGTCCAGCGACTTCAGGTCGAAATGCTGATAGAGGCAGTCGAGGCCTTCGTATTCAAACTTCTCATTGAAGTAATGCCTCGACATCGAGTGCTTCAGCGGGTGTCCGATGAGTCCGTAGCGTTTCATTTTCAATTATTTGATTCCAAACACCGCCCCAAATCCCAAAGTGCACACCACGCCAACGATGATGCTGGCGAGGATGACGCCGCCGATGACGGCCAGCACGCTCTTCTTGAAGTCCATGTCGAGGAAGCTGGCGGCTAGGGTACCCGTCCAAGCGCCTGTGCCGGGCAGTGGAATGCCGACGAAGAGCAGCAATGCCCAGTAGAGGCCGCGACCTGCTTTGGCTTGCAGTTTCTCACCACCTTTTTCGCCTTTCTCGAGGCACCAGATGCAGAACTTGCTGAACCAGCGTAACCAGGGCGCTTTGAGGTCTTTGCCCCACAGCAGCACTTTCCGTGCGAAGAAATAGATGAAAGGTACGGGCAGCATGTTGCCGACAGCGATGATGATATAACTCCAAAAGAGACTGAAATCGGGGTTGGCGGTATGGATGCCGTAGGCCACGGGGATGGCGCCGCGCAGCTCGATGAGCGGCACCATGGCGATGAGGAAGATGTAAATATAGTTCTTCATTCGGGATTATTGTTGGATTGGGTTGTGTCTTGGTTCATTTTGTGCCGTGCAATCATTTCGAGGATGTCGGTGTCGTTAGCCAGCAGTTCTCGGTCGTATTCGATAAAGTCGAGATAAGCCTCGAAGTTGGCGGTAAGGGCTTGGTCCAACGCCTCCAGGCCTTCCTCGCGGTTGCCTTTGACGAAGTAGGCATAGGACAAGAGATAGAGTAGCGAGTATTCGTTGTCGGTCTGGAGCAGCCCGAACTTGATGGTGTTGATGGCTTCGTCGATTTTGTCTTGTTGGCCGTAGAGGTCTGCTATATAATAATAGGCGTCAGGGTCGCTGGGCGTTTGTTCCTGTATCTTGCGAAGGCATTCCAAGGCTTTGTCGTAATCCTTGAGCTTCATGTAGTCGGTGGCGATGGAGAAGAGATGGTCGGTTTCCCAAGGCTCCAACTCGAGGGCTTTTTGGAAGTATTTGATGGCTTTGCGGCTTTGGCCGCGGTCGCTGAACACATAGCCAAGCCCCGCGTAGCCTGAGCCTATCATCGGGTTGATTTCTAGGGCTTTGCTGAAGTGGTCTTCAGCGCTTTGCAGGTCGTTGAGGCGGTAGTAGCAGTCGCCGATGGTGGTGTGTATCATCGAGGTCTCCACGCCGTTGCGCAAAGCTTCCTCAAGGGTGTCGATGGCTTCCTTGTAACGCCCGAGGTCGTAGTAGATGTCGGCCAAGTGCATGTTGGTCCAGAGGTCTTCGGGGTCGATGCTGAGGGCATACTCGTAAGGATCGATGCTCTCCTCATATTGCCCCATCATGCGGTAGATATCGCCGATGTTGGTCCATGCTTTGTGGTTGTAGGGGTCTTTGTCTACCAGATCTTGGAAGAAGGCGAGGGCTTCGTCTTTGCGACCCGCGCTGAGGAAACAGCAGCGAATCTCATGATAGACGGTGTCTTTTTCATCAGCGAGTGCCAAGGCTTTCTTGTAGAAGTCGAGAGCGAGGTCGTACTGGCGCATGTTCTGGTATTCGTAGGCGATGGCATTGTATAGTTCAAACTTCTCGTCTTCATCGAAGTAGGGTAGGGCGCTGAAATAGTTCTCCAGGGCTTCCTCCGATTTGCCCAAGACGGCAAGGCATGAGCCGAGGGTGAGGAAATAGTCGGGGTCGTCTTCGTCGTCCATACGCTCCACCTGCTGCATGATGTCGAAGGCGCGTTGGGCATCGTTTTCAAGAAGATACTGGCGTGCCATCTTGATTTTCAGCATGCTGCTTTCGGGATGCTGCGCCATGGCCAGCTCCACTGCCTGCCTTGAGCGTTTCAGCTGGTTGTTTTTGGTGTAGTGGTCGATGATATACTCAAACTCCTCGCTGTCGAAGTAGACCGAGTCGTTGTCTTTCAGCATGTCCTCGTAACGCTCGATGGCTTTCTCCATCTCCGCCTCGCGCTCATAATAATTGTCTTCGTCTTCAAACATAGCTAGATGCCTTGACTGAAATTTTCCGCAAAAATAATAAAAAGTGGGGATATGCGGTCTTCTTTTGTATCTTTGTACTTTGAAAACCTAATGGCCATGAGGAAATTTTCCATATTTCTGCTCTTGATGTGTTTGAATGTCACGATGATGGCACAAACGGCATGGACGGTCAGGAGCGTTCCTAACACCCGTTTGGAGAGCAACGACATCCATGTCAGCGACCCCGACGGCTACCTCTCCGACAGCACGGAGATGACCATCAACACGGCTTTGTGCGCCATCCGCGAGCAGGCCGATGTCTTCGTGGTGACGCTGTCGAGCATCGGCGATGCAGGCCCGAAACACTTTGCGACCGAGCTGTTCAACTACTGGGGCATTGGCGATGCCGAGACCAATAACGGTGTCTTGCTGCTCTTCGTCGAGGACCAACATGCCTTGGAGTTTGAAACGGGCTATGGCGCTGAGGCCACGCTCACGGATGCCAAATGCCAGCAGATATTCACCAATGCCATTGTGCCGTATTTCCGCGCCGGCGACTACGAAGGCGGTCTATGTGCGGGTGTTGCCAGCATCGTGGAGGTGTTTGGCGGTACGGTCCCTGATGGACTGAAATCCTCGCTGCCGACTAATACCGAAAACGATGGCGAAATTGAGAATGTGGGTGCTTTCCTATGGCTGGGTATATTTGGCATGTTCCTCTTCGCCATGCCTTTCGTCGGCCTTGCCTTCTGGCAGAAAAAACGTAAAGAGAGAAAACAAAAGGGCACGGTGTCAGACACATTCAACTTGTATCAAGAAGGCGGCGTCACCTATGTCGACGGCTTCAAGTCCAGTTGGTCGGGTTCGCCTTGGGAGGGCAGGGGATGCCTTGGCGGCATGATGCTGGGTCTTTCCATATTCGTTATTTTGTTTTTTGTGGTCGCCTTTATGACAGCACGTTTCCCCGAAATGGAGGAATCCAAGTGCTATACTTGGATAACATTGATTACTTTGGTGTTGTACCTCACCTGGATGTGTTTCCGTCACAACCATCGCGTCCTGAAAACGGCAAAGAAACTGGCCAAGACTTCGGTCAACCCGCAGTCGGTCTACCAAGCCGCTTTCGACCGAACGAGCAATAAGATTGCGATTTGGATGGCTCCGTGGCTAGGCTGGGTCTATTACCTTATCTTAAAGAAAAAGACGGAACGCAGCGATGACTGCCATTGCCCGCAGTGTGGCGCTGGGATGAGCAGGAACAAGTATTTCCGTTTGCCTGAAATCCACGAGGTGGAGCATAGGGTGGAGGCTTTGAAGTTCACGCCCTATCGCTGCTCCAACGGCCATGAAATCGTGGTGAAGGAACACGGCCGTCGCTATAACAAATTCACGACCTGCTCGAAGTGTGGCGCCTATGCAGCGTTGTTGACGGATACCAAGACGACACGTCAAGCCAGCTATACCCAGAGCGGCGAGAAGCAGGAGACCTATGTCTGCGAGCATTGTGGCGAGACCTTCATCAAGACACTGAAGATACCCATGCTGGTGCGTTACAGTGGTGGCGGTTATTCCAGCTCATCCAGCGGTCGGAGTTATTCGAGCCATTCCTCCAGCCATCATTCGTCGGGCGGCTCTTTTGGCGGCGGTAGAAGCGGTGGTGGAGGATACTCGGGGAGGTGGTAATTCAAACTGATAGACAGGGATTATGCGAAGGAGGATGCGATGGAAGGTGAAGCTGGTTGAATTTTAATGTTACAATATTTCGAAAACATTTATCAACACCATACAATGAAATGAAAACCAAATCCAAAAAGCAAAAGAAAAAGCGCTTCAGCAGCGTAAAAGCCCTGCTCAAAGCCGACCGTGAGAAAGAAATCGAGCAGCACGGCAAGCAGGTCAGTATGCGGCCGTCGAAGGTGCATAAATCAAAGAAGGACTATGACCGGAAGAAAAACAAAGTGAAAGAAGATGAAATGGAATAATACCCTATTAACAAACGACCTATGAAGACAAAACTTTTGACACTGTTGCTGATCTGCTGTGGCATGTCGGCATTCGCCCAAAGCAACTACTATGAACAAAAGGCTAAGGAATATCTGAAGGAGGCTAAGTACTACCTTGACAAGGCGGAAGGCTACGACCGCGAGGCCACCTATTACAACAATAAAGCCGCCAGCTATCTCCGTGAGGCGGATTACTACACTCGTAACGGAAACTACAACAAAGCTGCCGACAACACGAGATGGGCTAGCGATGCCGCCGACCGTGCCATGACCCAGGCCAAATGGGCCAACGATGCTCGCGACCGTGCCCGCGCCCAGATGCGCTGGGCCAAAGATGCTCTGGATAAGGCAAAACGATAGATGAATCTTGCTTGGTTTTGTCTTTTTCCGTAGCTTTGCAGTCAGATTTTCGTAAAAACAAAATACTTCCAATATGACTATCAATGAATTAGAAAGAATCGCCTCGCAGGTGCGCCGCGACATCATCCGCATGGTGCATGGCTGCCAGTCGGGTCACCCGGGCGGTTCATTGGGCGCGACCGACATCGTCACGGCCCTGTATTTCGACCAAATGCAAATCGACCCCGCCAACTTCCGCATGGACGGCAACGGTGAGGATATGTTCTTCCTCTCCAACGGCCACATCAGCCCAATGTTTTATAGCATCCTGGCACGCCGTGGCTATTTCCCCGTCAGTGAGTTGGCTACCTTCCGCCGCCTCGGCACCCGTCTACAAGGTCATCCCACCACGGCCGAAGGCTTGCCTGGCGTCCGCATCGCCTCAGGCTCACTCGGACAAGGGCTGTCCGTCGCTGTAGGCGCGGCACAGGCCAAACGTCTGAACGGCGACAAGCACCTCGTCTTCGTCCTCATGGGTGACGGTGAGCAGGAGGAAGGTCAGATCTGGGAAGCCGCCATGTATGCTCCCGCCAAGGGCGTCGACAACCTCGTGGCTATCATCGACTATAACAAGAAACAGATTGACGGCTCCACCGACGACGTGCTTAACCTCGGCGACCTGCGCGCCAAGTACGAGGCCTTCGGCTGGAATGTCATTGAGATGAGTGGCAACAACATGCAGGCCGTCGTCAACACCTTGAAGTTCGCCCGCGAGAACGCCTTCCAAGGCAAGCCGCAGCTCATTCTGGCACATACCGAGATGGGTATGGGCGTCGACTTCATGATGGGCACGCACAAATGGCATGGTTCCGCTCCCAACGACGAGCAAGCCGCCAACGCACTCTCACAACTCACCGAAACATTAGGAGATTATTGATATGGATTTCACAATACAGAACAACAAAGATACTAGATCGGGATTCGGTGAAGGCTTGCTCGAGGCGGGCCGCCGTAACCCCAAGGTGGTGGCCTTCTGCGCCGACCTCACTGGCTCACTCAAGATGGGCGACTTCGCCAAGGAGTTTCCTGAACGCTTCTTCCAGACGGGCATTGCCGAAGCCAACATGATTAACATGGCGGCTGGCATGGCCTTGAGCGGCTTCGTGCCGTTCACGGGCACCTTTGCGGCCTTCTCTACGGGTCGTGTCTACGACCAGGTCCGTCAGAGCGTGGCTTATTCCAACAAGAACGTGAAGATTGCCGCATCGCACGCGGGCGTCACTCTCGGCGAAGACGGTGCCACGCACCAGATTCTCGAGGACATCGGCTTGATGAAGATGTTGCCCAACATGACGGTCATTGTGCCTTGCGACTTCAACCAGACCAAAAACGCCACCATCGCCGCCGCCGAATACGACGGCCCCGTGTACCTGCGTTTCGGTCGCCCGAAAGTGCCGAACTTCACCCCTGTGGACGAGAAGTTCGTCATCGGCAAGGCCCAGATGCTGCAAGAAGGCACCGACGTGACCATCTTTGCCTGCGGTCACCTCGTGTGGAAAGCCGTCTTGGCCCTTCCCATCCTGAAGATGATGGGCGTCAACGCGGAGTTGATTAATATCCACACCATCAAGCCGTTGGATGTGGAGGCTGTGCTGAAATCGGTACGCAAGACGCGTTGTGTGGTCACGGCTGAGGAGCATCAACGCAACGGCGGACTTGGCGACAGCATCGCTCAAGTGTTGGCCCTCAACGATCCTTGCCCGATGGAGATGGTGGCCGTTAACGATGAGTTCGGCCAAAGCGGCACGCCCGATGAGTTGCTGAAAGCCTATCATTTGGACACACCCGACATCGTGGAAGCCGTGAAAAAAGTTGTGGCCAGAAAATAATAAAACCTTAAAACGCGCATTAATCCAAATATGAAAAGAATAACAGCACTATTCCTAACTACCTTCCTTTTTCTTGGCGTGATGACTTCCTGTGGCCAAAAAGAAGAAACTCCAGAACCGCCTAAAGCCGTCAATGTGATTTATATGATTGGCGACGGCATGGCTTTGCCCCAGGTGTATGCCGCCATGCTCGCCTCGGGCGAGGAGATGACCTTCTCACAGTTTCCTTACATTGGCGTGGTCGACACTCACTCGGCCAGCAACGATATCACAGACTCCGCTGCCGGTGGCACAGCCCTCGCCAGTGACAACAAGACCAAGAACGGCATGGTCGGCATGAACCCCGACTCGATACCCGTGCAGACGGTGCTTGAATTCATGAAGGAACAAGGCAAGGAGACAGGCATCGTGGTCACTTGTTATGTCACCCACGCTACCCCTGCCACATTCTATGCGAAAGTGCCGAAACGTTCACATTATGAGGATATCGCCATGCAACTGGCTGAGACCGACAATGTCAACCTGATTATCGGTGGCGGCCGTAAGCACTTCACGCAACGCAAGGACAGCCTTGATTTGGTGCAAGAGATGGTTGAGAAGTACGGCTGGACGGTGTACGATACGCTTGCTGACATCGACACAACTTGTAAGAAATATGCTGTTTTGGCCAATGACGACCACATGCCAAAGGCTGCGGAACGTTGCGATTTCCTGCCCCGTGCGGTGGAGACCGCCTTGCGTACCTTGGATAGTGCTGAGAACGGTTTCTTCCTCATGGTGGAAGGCTCGCAGATCGACTTTGCCTGTCATGGCAACGATTCCACCTGGATGATGGACGAGATGATGGATTTTGATGCAGCCATCAAAGTGGCCTTGGACTATGCCAAGGAAAATGGCAATACTTTAGTTGTAGTCACTGCCGACCACGAGACCGGTGGACTCACCCTGCCTGACCCGAATGGCAAATATACTAATGTCGTCTTTAAGTATTCCTCTTGGAGCCATACCTGCTTGCCAGTGATGGTATATGCCTATGGTCCTGGTGCCGAACGGTTTACGGGATGGATGCAGAATAATGAACTCAAAGGCAAGATTTTGGAAGCCTGCGGCTATGAAAACCTCATGGACAGCATCGCGCCAGATGAAGACCTTGAGATTGAAGCGGTAAAGACAAATTACGATTCCTATACGAAAATTAAGAAATAACTATTGCGCATGAAACTCTCTGTTGTCATCGTCAATTACAACGTCGAGTACTTCCTTGAACAGTGCCTTTATTCGGTGCGGCGCGCCATGCAAGGCATCGAAGGGGAGGTGTTTGTCGTCGACAACAATTCGGTTGACGGCTCGTTGAAGATGCTGGCACAGAAGTTTCCCGAGGTGAAGATTATTGCCAACAAGGACAATGTAGGCTTTGCGAAGGCGAACAACCAAGCGATCAGGGTCTCGACAGGCGAGTATGTGCTCCTCCTCAACCCCGACACGGTTGTGGAGGACGACACCTTCTCGAAATGCATCGCCTTCATGGATAGCCATCCCGATGCGGGTGGCCTCGGTGTGAAGATGGTCGATGGCAAGGGGCAGTTTCTGCCCGAGTCAAAACGCGGTCTGCCTACGGCGGCGACGGCGTTCTACAAAATGTTTGGCCTGGCCAAGCTCTTTCCGCACAGCAAGCGTTTCGCCCGCTATTACATGGGTCATCTTTCCAATGACGAGACCAACGAGGTGGAGATTCTTGCCGGAGCATTCATGTTGATGCGCCGTGAAACACTGGATAAAGTCGGCCTCTTGGACGAGACCTTCTTCATGTATGGCGAGGACATCGACCTGTCGTACCGTATCACGCAAGGCGGCTACAAGAACTACTATTTTCCCGAGACGCGCATCATCCACTACAAGGGCGAGAGCACAAAGAAGACCAGCGTCAACTATGTGTTTGTCTTCTACCGCGCCATGGAGATTTTTGCCAAGAAGCACTTCGGAAACTCCTGGGCCAAGTCGTTCTCTTTCCTTATTAATATGGCTATTTACATCAAGGCCTTCTTTGCTTTGGTGTCGCAATTCTTCCACAAGGCGGCCATTCCTTTCCTCGATGCTGTGCTGGGCTACGGTGGTTTGGCAGCCATCAGCTATTTCTGGGGGTATGGCACGATTTACGGAGGTGCAGGCAGCTACCCGACCTTGCTCTTCGCCGCCGTGCTTCCGGCCTATATCTTGATTTGGTTGGCAAGCACCTATTTTGCTGGAGGCTACGATAAGCCATACAACATCGGGAAAGCGGTCTTAGGCGTGGCCTTTGGTAGTGCGGTGATTTTGGTACTATATGCCTTGTTGCCCGAGAGTTTGCGTTTCTCCCGTGCCTTGATTCTTTTCGGTATGCTGTGGCTGGCCTTGGAGATGAGCCTCACACGTACTATTGGCATTTTGCTGGGCAACGAAAACTTCCAGTCGAAGAAGACGGAGAAGAAACGCTTCCTTGTCATCGGCAGTCCTGAGGAAACACAAAGGGTCAATGCCATCTTGGAGAGTACTTCCATCAAGCCCGACTTCATCGGTTTGGTCAGTTCGGAGACGCAAGGGGAGGCCCCTGAAGGCTTCATCGGCAACCTGTCGCAGGTGCCCGACATCATTGAGATTTACAAGATCACAGAGGTCATCTTCTGCTCGAAGGATGTGCCGCATCAGGTCATCATTGACAAGATGGTAGACTGGCATGCCACCAACGTGGATTATAAAATTGCCCCTGAGGACAGCTTGTCCATCATCGGCAGCAACAGTATTAACACACGTGGCGACCTCTACACCGTTGACATCAAGGCCATCGACACGGTAGCCAACCGCCGCAACAAGCGCCTCTTCGATGTGGTGATGAGTATCTTTAGCATTATTTTCTGGTTGCCTTTGGCCTTGGTCGTGAAGCAGCCCGTGCGGTTCTTGAAAAATGCCATTCTCGTTTTGTTTGGCCGAAAGACTTGGGTGGGCTATTGTTCACCTGCCGACGAGTCACAGAAACTGCCCAAGATTCGTCGCGGCGTTTACAATCCAGCATCCTATATAGAAAAAGGTATCGACAATGATGCCCTCAACCAGATGAACCTGCTCTACGCCCGTGACTATACGGTGTGGAAAGACGCGGAGGTTTTCTTCCGATCTGTCACGATGAAATAAACGAAAAAAGCCTCTGCTCAGTTGCGGAGGCTTTTTCGTTGCTTAATGTTGAATGGCCATTAAACGAATATACTTAAGCACCATGTCGCACCAAACGGGGTCGCCCGGGTATTGGTAGCGGGCGTTGCCCTCCGGGTCTGGGGTGAAGAGTGTCTCGCCGTTGGGCGTGAGCGTTACCCAGCCGCGTTCGGAGAGCTTGTAGAAATCGTCGCCTTCCACAGCGTTGATGACGGCCTGTGGGTCCCACATCTTCTGGCCGGTGTCGCAGTTGAGGAACTGATAGATCCACTTGATGGGATGCAAATCGGTCCAGTTCATGTCGGCGATGACGGTCTCGGGACGATAGTCGAGCGGGTCGCCCGCCTCGCCAGGCGAGAAGACGATTTCGACTTCCTGTGGCAGCAACTCGAAGAACTTCAATGAGAAGTCGATGGCGGCCTTGAAGTTGTAGTCAGGCTCGATGGCTTTGCCGAATACGCCGCCCATGGCATAGATGTCCTTGACCTTGGCACGAACCAGCTCCACGCCGTTGAGGGGTGAGAACTCATCGGGTTCCGATTCCAACAGACGCGACAACGTGGTCACGAAACCGATGGAAGCGATGGTCACCGATTTGTCGGGTTGCTCGCTGAGGAGCTTGCGGTAGAGTTTATAGCCTTCCATGTAGGTGCCATTGTCTCCGACGGTGCGTTTGAACATTGGCACAGCCTCGGTGGTGCGGGCGTAGGGTGCGTTGTGGTAGGTGATGAACACATGCGGGGTCTCGATGCCCTTGGTCTCAAGGCCGATGGGGATGTCGGGATAGCCGTAGAAGTTGTTCATCATATCGACGAGGTCGGCGTTGGCTTTACCCATGCGGTCGACAATGACGCCAATCAGGTTGCAGCGTTTCATGTCCATATAACGATAGAGCATCATCAAGGCGAAGAGGTCGTCGGTGGAACTGCCCATGTCGCAGTCCAGAATCACGCGGATGTCCTTTTGCTCATAGTTTGTCCAAATCTCCATCTCTTTTGAAATCACGTAAACGGCGAGTTGTTCGTTTTCGCGAGCGAAAGCCACCGCTGAACTCAAACTATCCTCAGGGAACAGCCGGTCACTGTCAAAGTAATACCTGCCTTCTTTTGAATCATACCAGCCGCCAACGAGGTTGTTGTGTGCGTGGGCATGCCGAACCACGGCAGGAAGGCTCTTGCGGTCAAAGCTGTTTTGTGTCTCTTTGTAAGCCACGACAATGCCTTCCGTGGGTTGACTCATGGTGTTCAAGTCCAAAGTGAATCCGTCGGGATTGATTTGTCCCATGGCATAGATGATGTTGACCAGCTCCTTGTCGGTCAGCTTTTCTTGGGAGAAGCCGAAAGATACCACAAAGAGGAGCGATAAAATAAGGGTGGCTTTTTTCATGGCCATGGTATTTGATAGGCTGAAAAAGATAAATCAACCGTTATTCGGCATGTTTGTATCCCTTCACTTTGTCCCAGTCGCCACGGGTGAAATCGGGCATCTGGACGGGCATGCCACCGTTGGCGATGGAGGCTGCGGTCAACTCGCCGAGGCAGGACCACTCAGCGGCGTCGTAGACGTCTTGGTCGAGCGGAAGGCCGTTGTGGAGGCAGTGGATGAGGCGGTAGTCCATGACGAAATCCATGCCGCCGTGGCCGCCCACTTCCTTGGCTTTCTCTTCAATCTCGACCGCGATGGGGTGGAGGTAATTCTCCAATAGCTTGTCGCGCACATCGGCAGGCACGAAGCCGTGGGGATTGAGGTGCTGGCCTTCGGCGAGGAAGCCTTCGGGCAGTTTGTCTTCGAGAACAGTGAAGCCTTCAGTCGGGTATTTATTGGCGAAGCCCTCAGTGCCAGTGAGTTGGAACAGGCGGTTGTAAGGCCGATAGGTGTAGACGTCATGCTCGATGAGCAAAGTCTTGCCTTTCTCGGTCTGGATCATCGTAGTGGTCATGTCGCCGTTGGCGAAGTCGTCGGTTCCCATCATCTCTTGGGCGACTTTCTTGCCTTTATAGGAAGGCGTGCTCATCGAGACCAAGGTTTTCATGCGGTCGCCGCGGTGGATGTTGAAGGCTTGGCAGAGGGGTCCGAGGCCATGGGTGGGGTAGACGTCGCCGGAATGGCTCTGGTTAAACTCAAGTCGCCAGTTCTCGTAGTATTCGTGCCAATAAGGCTCCAGGTTATGGATGTAGGCGCCTTCGCCGTGGATCAGCTCGCCGAACATGCCTTTTTGGGCCATGTTGAGGGCCGTTAGCTCGAAGAAGTCGTAGCAGCAGTTCTCGAGCATCATGCAGTGGCGTTGCGTCTGTTCGGCCACGTCGACGAGTTGCCAGCACTCCTCGATGGAGGTGGCGGCAGGCACTTCCACGGCAACGTGTTTGCCGCATTGCATGGCGTAGACGGCCATCGGGACATGGGTCTGCCAGTTGGTGCAGATGTAGACGAGGTCGATGTCATCGCGCTCGACAAGTTCGCGCCAGCCTTCGCGACCCGTGTAGGCGGCTGCACGCGGCAGGCCTCTGGCTTCGAGGATGTCGGTCTGCACTTTCTCGACGCGGTCTTCTTCGATGTCGCAGAGGGCTACGACGGTCACGCCGTCGATGTAGGTGACGCGGTCGACGGCATCATAGCCGCGCATGCCGAGGCCGATGTAGCCGATGCGCACATTCTCGATGGGGTCGACGGTGAATTGTAGGACACTCTTCTGTCCTTCAATGCGTTGTGGCTCGTCGAAGACGATAGTGTTGTTGACGATGCGGTAGTTGCCCTTGCGGACTTCGGTCTCCTGCTTCTCGCAGCAGGCAGTGGCCATGATTACGAGGACCAGGCCGAGGAGGAGGTGTTGGATTCTGTTTTTCATGTGATTTATGTGTTTGGTCTCCCCGACACTGCGCTATGCTTATGTCGGGTTAATAAAGTTGCGTCCCTTCGGGACGAGGCGAACCTCGTTTCAAAAAAACTCATCGCAAAATTAGAAAATATCCATTCAGATTTTCTATCTTCGCCAAAATTTTAATCGCTATGAACGAACTCTTCACTATCGCAGGGCATTTCGTCGACCCGAAAACCATTGAAGACATTACGCCTTTGGGCAACGGACTCATCAACGACACATATAAGATTATGGTGCAAGGCCAGCCGAAATATGTGCTGCAGCGCATCAACAACGCCGTCTTCACCGATGTGGAGATGCTACAAAACAACATCGAAGTCGTGACGAACCATATCCGCCAAAAATATGAAAGCCAAGGTGTTGAGGGCATCGGGAGGCGTGTGTTGCATTTCTTGAAGGCCGACACAGGCAAGACCTATGTCCTAGAGGATGGAAAGTATTGTCGTGTGATGGACTTCATCGCAGACAGCTACACCTATGAGGCAGTCACGCCGGAGTATGCCTATTATGCGGGCCGCTCCTTCGGCGATTTCGAGTCGCTGCTGACTGATTTGGAGGCACCGATAGGGGAGATTATCCCTGATTTCCATAACATCGAGTTCCGCCTGAAGCAGTTGGATGAAGCCATCATCGCCGACAAGGCAGGACGTATGAAAGACCCGGAAGTGAAGGACTATGTGGCTAAGATTAAGGCGGCGGCGGAAAGGATGTGCTTGGGTGAACGGTTGTATCGCGAGGGCAAGTTGCCGAAACGCATCTGCCATTGCGATACCAAGGTCAACAACATGCTCTTTGACAAGGATGGCAATGTGCTATGTGTTATTGATTTGGATACCATTATGCCCAGCTTTGTTTTCTCTGACTTCGGCGACTTTTTGCGTTCGGCGGCCAACACAGGCGCTGAGGACGACCCCGATTTGGACAACATCCATTTCAATATGGAAATCTTCAAGGCCTTTGCCAAAGGCTATCTCGAAGGCACGAAATCATTCCTCATGCCCATTGAGAAGGAGAACCTGCCATACGCGGCTACCTTGTTCCCTTACATGCAAGCGGTGCGTTTCTTCGCGGATTATCTCAACGGCGACACCTATTATAAGATAAGGTATCCCGAGCATAACCTGGTGCGCACGCGGGCGCAATGGAAATTGTTTAAGGAGGCGGAAAAATGCCTGCCTGAAATGAAACAAATAATGGATTTGTAGAGACGCGATTCATCGCGTCTCAAATGACATCATTGACATTCTTGTTTTCGAGACGCGATAAATCGACGTCTCTACAGGATTAATGGTATCTGTTTCGTCTGTATTTTCTTGGCAATAATGCGTTTGTCGCGGTCGAGGACGTAAATCAGCGGCGTGGTCTCGATGTCGTAGAGGTCGTACAAGACATTCAGTTCCGACGGATTTGTAATCCGGTGGTGTTGAATTGGGGATTTTAAATCCCCGTTTCTTTGCGGTCGGATTTCAAATCCGCCCGAACACTCTGGGTTCATGTCTAAAGCCAGCACCCTAATTTCGGGATGCTGCGCGACAACCGAATCTAAATCCCGCATTTCCTGCTGGCATACATCGCAATCGTGGTCATAGAAAAACAACACCGTGTAATCGCTCTCAACAGATCGTAGGTCAATGGAATCACTCAATTGGAAGTTAGGAGCGATGTTGAACAAGGCCAGTTTTCTCAGCCTTTCCGCTTTGTCGCGAATCAGGGTTAAATTGGTTTCATTCAAATCCTTGATTTCCAATTGGGAAAAGTATTGTTCGTAGAGATAGACGAACACCTGGTCTTGGCTCATGTATTCGGGGTGGGTGTATTTCTCCAAAAGATGCCAGAGGATGAAATCGCGGAGGTCGGTGTTGAAGCTTGACCGATGGACTAATCTGTCGATTTCAACATTGATGGAATCGGGTAGGGGAGCCACTATTTTGTCGAAATAGAAATCGATTTGCGCGGCCAACACGGGGTTATCGTCCGTAGGCCCGTCGAAGGCTTCGATGCCGTCCCAAAAATGCTGGTTTTGGGCTTGAATATTAAACAAGGATAAAACGAAGAACAAAATTAGTATTGTAATTCTCAATTTCATTTTTGAATCAATTCCATAAAATCCTTCAAGTTGATGACATCAACCGTTGGGAACGTATTTTTCAAGCGAAGCACATCAAAATGATGGTCATTGGTCACTACATATCTTGCAGTGGCAGCGATGGCACAATCCACAAATTTGTTGTCATCTGGGTCGGCATAAATCAGATGGAATTGATAATAAGGGGTGATAAACTCCACAAAAGGGTTTTCGATGATGGTTTTCACTACTAAAGCAGCAGTCATGTCATCGGTCAACTTTTGAAGAACCTCCATGTATTCCTCAATGATTTCATTGGAAACACAAAGGGTGTTTTCACCTGTGAGAAAGGACTCCCAAACGATACGGAAAGGGCTTCTTCTAGGTATGCTTTGAATGAGACTATTGGTGTCAAGAACGACGCGCATGTTAATTCAATTGGTGAAGATCCATTTCGTTGATTTCGTCCAACCTTTTTTGGTCAAGCACACCATTATCCCAGAGTTCGTCCAGGCGCTCATCCATTTTTTTGGAATAGTATTGGAAAAGAAGATTTTTCAATTCGATGAGTTCTTCTTCTGTTTTCATGTATTGGAACATCTTTAGCAGATGAATCTGGGTTGGTGTAAAAGTCGTGGTTCTCATTTCTGTCATGGTAGTATCCATTTCGATTTTGCCGCAAAGTTACATACTTTTTCCGAAAAACACTATTTTTGTCTCGAAAAACGCTGCGTCCTATGAGAAAACTTGTTTTGCTTTGTTTTGTCTGTTTTGTGATAACGATTAATGTTTCGGCCCAAAACAAGCCTGTCCGTGTCGCCTTCTGGAACATGGAGAACTTCTTCGACCCCTTCGTGGACAGCACCAAGACTTACAATGCCTTCACCGAGGACGGCATGCAGCATTGGACGAAGAGCCGTTTCTACCGCAAGCGCAACAATATGTACAAGGCCATTTTGGCTATGTCGGAGAACCACCCGCTGGGTATCCTCGGCATGTGCGAGGTGGAGAACGAATACGTGTTGCGTGCTCTATTCGAGCAGACACCCTTGAAGAAGCACAACTACCGCTGGGTCCATTACGAAGGCCCTGACAAGCGCGGCATCGACCCGGCCATCGTGTATTCGCTCGACCATTTCCAGCTGGTGGAGAGTGCGGTGTTTCCTTACTATAATCCTGAGGACACGGCGTATCACTCGAGGGATATTTTGTATGCGAAATTTATTGCAGTAAACCAGGTCCCTGAGCCTGTCGAAGGGCCGGTTCCGATGGCTGACACTCTCCACATCTTTGTCAATCACTGGCCGAGCCGTTACAGCGGTGAATTGGAGACCGTAGGTTCACGCTCGTGTTCGGCATCTCTTTTGCGCTCGAAGGTCGACTCTATCGTTGCCGCCGCTCCCGAAGGATACCAGCCCAAGGTGATTATGATGGGCGACTTGAACGACTGTCCCACCGACCCAAGCGTTTACGACGTGTTGCGGGCAAGGCATCCTTCGGAGTTGGAGGAAGGCTGTCTCATTAACCTGTTTGGCAAAAACGATGGCCTAGGTTTTGAAGGCACCTTAAAGCATCAGACTGACTGGCAGATTTTTGACCAAATCATTGTCACGCCTGGTGTGATGGGAGGGGAAGGATTGCATTATCAAGAGGGTAGTGCCCGCATTTTCCATGCCGACTTCATGCTGGAGGACGACGAGACTTATCATGGCAAAAAACTGTTTCGAACCTACATCGGGCCGCGCTATTTCGGCGGCTTCAGCGACCACCTGCCGGTGTATGTTGATTTGGTTCGTTAGTTGTTCAAACTCTGCCGCGCGTAAGGCACCAAATCCTGGCTGGCAAACTCGCCCTTCAAGAATTTGAAATATCCCGCCACGGCGACCATGGCTGCATTGTCGGTGCTGTAGCTGAGGCGCGGGATGAAGACTTTCCAATGGTATTTTTTGCCCAAGGCGAGCATGGCGTCGTGGAGGCCGCTGTTGGCGCTTACGCCGCCGGCGATGGCCACGGTCTTGATGCCCGTCTGCTTGCTGGCCTTCACCAGCTTGTTCATCAGGATGTCGATGATGGTCTTCTGTACCGAGGCGCAGAGGTCGGCCTTGTTCTCTTCGATGAAATTCGGGTTGAGTTTCAGGTTGTCGCGGACAGTGTACAAAATACTGGTTTTCAGTCCGCTGAAGCTGTAGTCCAAATCGGGAATCTGGGGCTTGGCGAAGGTGAAAGCATCGGGGTTACCCTCTTTGGCCAGCTTGTCAATGACTGGACCGCCAGGGTAGGGCAGACCGAGGATCTTGGCGGTCTTATCGAAGGCTTCGCCCGCCGCGTCGTCGATGGTCTTGCCGATGACCTCCATGTCGAAATAGTCTTTCACCACCACAATCTGGGTGTGGCCGCCCGAGACGGTGAGACAGAGGAACGGGAAATCAGGCACTTCGGTGTGGGTTTCATCCGTGGCGAAATGCACCAAAATGTGCGCGTTCATGTGGTCGATCTCCACCATGGGGATGTTCAAAGTCTGCGCGAAAGCCTTTGCAAACGAAGTGCCTACGAGCAACGAGCCTAAAAGACCGGGACCGCGCGTAAAAGCGATGGCGGATAACTGATTTTTTTCTATCTTTGCAGTCTTTAAGGCTGTGTCGATGACGGGGATGATATTTTGCTGGTGGGCACGCGAGGCGAGTTCGGGGACCACGCCGCCGTATTGCTCGTGGACCTTCTGCCCTGCAATGACATTGGAAAGCACGCGCGTGCCTTGGAGCACTGCAGCCGAGGTGTCGTCGCACGAAGATTCGATGCCTAAAATGTATTCGTTCATGGGTCTCAATTTGGAGGGTCAAAAGTATTAAAAAAAAGATTATCCATAGCATCCTAATCATTTTTGTGGTGTTGCTTGCCATCATCACAAGTTTGTTTGTTGCAATCCAAGACCCTATCATTCAGAAGTTTGCGGTGCGTTTTGCCAGCGGATACCTTTCTGAAAAAACAGGAGCCGACATCAAGGTGGGCCGATTGATGGTCACCCCGGATTTACGCATCTTTCTCGATGATGTGGTTGTCAAAGACCTGAAAGGCAATAATTTGGCCAGTATTGGCAAGTTGCGAACGTCGTTCAATATCGCTGACTTGCTGGAAGGCAACAATCACCTCGTGAGCATTGATTTGCGTGATGTCGAGGCCAACTTAATCCAATACGAGGGAGAGGACAAGTTCAATTTCGCTTTCCTTGCAGAGGCTTTCGGTAGCGATACTCTTAATGAGAAGGAGTCTAAGCCTTTGGCCATTGCGATTGACAAGATCTCCTTGAAAAATATCGATTTCGTCTTTTGGAACCAAAACAAGGACCATCCTGAGAAGACGGAACGGCAGCTGATGGATTATCTCCATCTCGACCTCGACAGCATCTGTCTGGAGGCCCGTGATTTTTCCATGCATGGCGACAGTATCTTTGTGCGGGTCGACCAGCTTTGCGCCAAGGAACAAAGTGGTCTGGTGTTGAAAAACTTCTCGTCAGAGGTAATCGTTTGCTCAAAAGGCGTCTTCCTCGACGGGTTGCAGATGGAGTCGAACAACAGTCGCTTTGATTTGGACCTCCACATGCTTTATGACGATTTCTCGGCTTTCGGGGACTTCGTGAACGCGGTCACTTTTGATGCCACTATCCGTCCAACGGATATTTTATTGTCTGATATTGGCGTGTTTGCCGACGTGATGTATAAAATGCCTGACCGTATCCTGTTCGACGGTCGCATGACGGGTCCCATCGAGCATTTTCGTGTCGATGACTTTAACGCCCAATTCGGCAAGGCTACGGCCATCCACGGCAGCATCAGCATGCATCCGCTGGATTTTGAGAACGGCGAGCATACCCTGAATGTCAAAAATGTGCATTTTACCTACGATGACTTGGTCAATTTCTACATCCCTTCTTCAAGCAAGACTATCCCATTGCCCGAGTCGCTGCGCGTGTTGAACGAAGGAACTTTCAATCTCGATTTCAAAGGCTCGTACAGCAATTTCGATTCCGACCTCAAACTGCGTTCGGGCATTGGCAACATTGAAGCCTCCATTGCCCGCGCCGTTGACAGCAAGGGCACCAATCGTTTTACAGGTTATATCAACGGAGAAAGGGTGAAAGCGGGTGTTGTGGCCAATGCGACCAAGTTCGTCGGCAATCTCGACCTGGATGCCGGTTTTACCATGGTTTTCCCGAAAAAAGGCAATCCTGAGTTTATGCTCGACGGCAAACTGACCCAGGCCGAGCTTTTGGGTAACCATATCGACGAGGTGCTGCTTGACGGCGACTTCAAGGAGAACCGTTTCATGGGTCTGGTTACGGTGGACGATGACGACCTGTATCTCGACTTCAATGGCTTGATCGATTTTCAGGACAAGAAATACCCAAAGTCTGACTTTAGCGCGGTTATCAGGCATGCCAACCTCAACGCCTTGCATCTCTTCAAAGGGGACTCCATCTCTGAGATCAGCACGACGGCGTATGTGAACATGACGGGCTTCGATCTGGATGACCTTGAGGGCGAGGTGCGTTTGGACAGCACGCTGTTCCGCGACAGCCGTGGCTCGTATTTCATGAAGGACTTCAAAGCTTCCATCGTCAATGATAATGTGATTATGCGCCGCATCAACGTCAACTGCGACTTTTTCGATTACGAGATGGCTGGACAAATCAACTTCGCCAGCTTGATGATGACGCTCAACGAATATGCCGACTCATTCGTGCATTTCCCGATATGGGAGGGCAATCGAGAGGCTTTCGCGGAATATAGCCTCAAGCACAAAGTGGACCAGGATTTCTTCGTGAAGTTGAACTTGAAGGACACCCAGACCATCAGCCGCCTACTGATGCCATCGGTGAGCATCGCGAAAAACACCACGCTGAATTGCACCTTCACCTCGCGCACCAATACGCTCAGCCTCACGGCGCGTTCCAAGAATGTCAGTGTTGGAAGCTTGAACCTTAATGACATAGAGTTGAAAAACAGTACTTTCGGAAATTCCGCTTTCCTTACGTTGAAGCTGGATGAGATCAAATACAGCAACATCACGGCGAAAGACACCTTGGAACTGGGACTGGAGAACCTCGCCATCGTCACCCGGATGACCAATGACACCATTTTTGGACGCATCAATTGGAATGACGATACCGAGGAAGACCATAACAAAGCGCAGATCAGGACTTATTTCCATCCGCTTGAACATGGCGGCATCTATTCGATTTCCGAAGCCGACATCATGATTAACGACTCGTTGTGGCAGGTGGACCCCGACAATTTCATCGAGATGATTGACGATCGGGTGTATATCTCCAACTTGATGTTCAGCCACAACATGCAGTCCATCCGTATTGACGGCTATGCGCCCATGCACGACAGCGACACTCTCGGGGTGCAGCTGCGACGTTTCGACATCTCCAACCTCGACTTCCTTTTCAAGGGCTTCGACCTCAACGGCTTTGTATCGGGCGATGCCTTGGTTGGCAGCATGAAAGACACCCCCATGGTTTTGGCCGACATTCGCGTTGACCAGATTGAAGTGAACAACGAGCCGGTGGGTGACGCTACAATTTCGTCCTCATGGAACAACGAGGACAAGTCGGTGGACTTGCAAGCCAGAGTCTTCAATAAGGAGCGTCGGATGTTGGAAGTCAATGGGTTATACTACACTGCAAGGAAGAAGGACAATCTTGACTTCACGGCAGAGCTGGATTCGTTGCGTTTGGTGTCACTTAGCCCCTTGCTGGCGGGCATCGTTTCGCGGATGCAAGGTTATGGCGACGGCACAATCGACATTGCGGGTTCGCTAGATCAGCCTGAAGTCAATGGTCGTATAAAACTGATTGATGTTGGTTGCCATATTGATTACCTGAATACTTTCTACACTTTAAGCCCCACCATCCTTATCGACAACCAAAGCATCTCGTTCGAGAACCTCGTGCTGACTGATACGCTCAACAACAAAGCTGCAGTGGAGGGAAAAATCACACACGACCGTTTCAAAGACTTCTATCTCGATTTGAGGATACACCCCAGGGATTTCTTGGCTTTGGCTACGACGAGCAAGGATAACGATACCTTCTACGGTACCGCAGTCGCCAATGGCTTGGTCACCGTGAAAGGCCCGTTCAAGGACATTTATCTCGGCATCAAGGCCATGACGCGGAAAGGCACGTCCCTGACCATCCCGCTCAACAGGGCTTCTACCGTGAAAGAGAATGATTTCATCATTTTCATCACTCCGCCAACGGAGGGAGAGGAGGAGGTCGTTGTTGAACCCGAGAAGAAGGAAAAGTCCAACTTTGCCCTCAGTCTTGATGTGGATGCCACCCCTGACGCCGCGTTGAAGATCATTCTACCTTCCGATTTGGGCACCATCGAGGCCTCAGGCAGCGGCAATATTAAGCTGGGCACGGCCTCCAAGGAAGCCCTGACGATGTATGGTAAATATATCTTGGAATCTGGACGTTATACGCTGAATTTCAAGGGAATAGTTTCTAGGATGTTTACCTTGGAAAAAGGCGGTACCATTTCGTGGTCGGGTAGCCCAACAGATGGCCGAATCGATGCCACAGGCGTTTATGCGACAAAGGGTTCCTTGTCGGATTTGGGCGCGCAGGTCGACACCACTATATCGTCCAACAGCAATGTCAACGTGGAATGCCTCATTCATCTGAAAGACGCATTGCTCAACCCGACCATTACCTTCGGTTTGCGTTTGCCCAATGCCTCTGATGATGTCAAGCAGACGGTGTTTACACTGATTGACACCACCAACCAAGCCGCGATGACCCAGCAAGCCTTATCGTTGCTGATGCTTGGACAGTTTGCCTATGTGGGAACCGGCTCATCTTCACAGTTCATGAGCCTGACCAATGTCTTGGGTGCCGGAATGCAGGTCGACATCACCAACAACCTGAACCTTGGTGTCAGCTATCACGCAGGTAGTGTTGACTCATACGACGAGTATCAGGTGGCCTTGAGGACGCAGCTCTTCGAGAATCGTCTGACCATCGAGACCAACTTGGGCGTGATGTCGAGCAACAGCAGCAATGCCTCCAACATCGTAGGCGAGTTCGACCTGTACTACAAGTTGAGCAAGGAAGGCCGCTTGCAGGTGCATTTCTACAACCACTCCAATTACAACAGCAATTACAACAGCTTCGCCATCGACCGTCGTGCGCCTTACACGCAGGGCTTGGGCTTGTCGTACAGCAAGTCGTTCAACAGCCTTCACAACCTATTCAAGCGTTATGGCCCGACCTCTAACCAGCCGTTGATTGTGAAGCCGAATAAAACAGAAACACAATAGGTTATGGGAAAATCCGCTGAATTCAAGGTCTTTCAGGCTTCGGCTGGATCGGGGAAGACGTATACCATCATCAAGGAGTATCTTAAGCTTTGTTTGCAGAGTGAGGCCCAAGTAGCCAACTTTAGGCATATCTTGGCCATCACCTTCACCAATGCCGCAGCCAACGAGATGAAGGCCAAAATCGTCAAGAGTCTCAATGAAATCATTGGCAGCACGACACTTGAATCTGGCACGATGGAAGCCGACTTGGTTGCGGAGTTGGGCATTAGTGATGCGGAGCTAAAACACAACGCCCAATGCCTGATGACTTGTATCATGCATGATTACAGCAGCTTCTGTGTGAGCACCATCGATGCTTTTGTGCAGAAACTTTCGCGCAGTTTTGCCCATGATTTGGGCTTGCCGAACCAGTATTCCGTCAGTATTGACTCTGACGAGGTGGCAGAGACCATCGTCGCAAACCTGGGCCTGCAAATTGGAGCCGACAATGCCTTTCTCACCCGCCTACTGGAAGATTTCAGCGAGAACCAGTTTGACAATGAACGCTCCAACGCCCTCGAAGGCCAGCTCGCGGACTTCATCGGCAAACTATTGACGGAAAAGGCCTATCAAAAGGATGAGAACAGCAACATCCAGAATGAGACGCAATACCGCCATACGCTGGATTACCTCAGCGCAAGGATAACCTTGTTTGAACAAAGGGTTAAGGCATTTATCGATGATTTTCAGGCGTTTGAAAAGCAGCATGGGTTCGATGACACTTGTTATTCCTATGGAAAAGCTGGTTTCGTGTCTTTCCTTCGCAAACTTGCGGACAAGAAATACGAAATGCCAGGGAACCGCTTCTATTCGGCTATGGAAAAGAAGTCGTTTTTCTCGAAAGACACTGAGAAACAGTTGGGTAAAGGACAAGTGGATGCCCTCAACGAGACTTTGTATACCATACTTGAGCTGTTGCTAACCTTCTTTGAGGCGGAGTTTAGCAAGTACTTGTTCTACAAGTCACAGCGCGATTTGTTGTACCTCTACGCTTTGCGTGCCCAAATCAGGATCGAGTTTAGACGCTTGGCCGACGAGGAAGAGGTGGTTCATATTTCGGAATTCAACAAGTTGCTCAATGAGGTGATGGGTGATTTCACCGTTCCCTTTGTATATGAGCGCATTGGCGAGTACTTTCGCCATGTGTTCGTCGACGAGTTCCAGGACACCTCGGTGCTGCAATGGCAAAATCTCTTGCCTTTGGTCGACAATGGCTTGTCGGCGGGTGAGATGAGCATGGTGGTGGGCGATGGCAAGCAGTCCATCTATCGTTTCCGCAGCGGCGAGGTGGAGCAGATTGTGAGCCTTCCCGACATCTATGCCTTGCCAGAGGATAAGCGTCAGGCCGCATTTTTGCAGTACCAGAATACCTTGCGTAACAGCTTTGTGTTCCAAAACCTGGGCACCAACTACCGTTCGTTCGCCAATGTGGTTAAGTTCAACAATGCCTTTTTCGAGGCCGCCATCCAGAGCCTTTCCCCTGGGTCGCGCAAGGTGTATGTCGACCAAAAACCGAATGCTGCGACGGGTGTCTCCATCGAACAAAAGGTGCATAAGAAGGAGGCTGGATTGGTTCAGGTCGAGCTGTATAATGCTGAAAATCAGACTGATTATTGTTTCGGTAGGGTAGAGGCGATCATCCGTGAGCTGACCCAGCAACGTGGTTACCGGTACGAAGACATCACCGTGCTTGTCCGTAGGTCGAAGTATGGCTCAGAAATAGCCAACTACTTGAACGACAAAGGCATTCCTGTCATCTCGCAGGTGTCCATTCTGTTGAAGTCATCCGACAAAGTGCAACTGTTGGTCAATACACTGCGATATTTGCTCAACAACGATAACGAGACATCTGTCGCCAACCTGTTGTACTATTGGCGGATATGCCAAGGCCCGACGTTTGAAGGTGATGTCAGTGGCTTGTTCGATGCGGTGAAGGCGATTGCGAGTGGCCAAACTGCCATCGAACCGGTGATGGGCCTTGGGACGGCGGGCTTGTTGCACGACGAGCTGTCGAAAGCGACCTGCCTCTATGACCTTTGTGCCGCCTTGTTGCGCATTTATCATTTCGACACCATTCGCGACGCGTTCCTCAACTACTTCATGGAAGAGGTCTTCAAGTGGCAGTCGGGCACCATGGTGGGCATCGCAGACTTCCTGACCTATTGGGACGACAAGCAGGATTCGTTGGCTGTGAAGTCAGTGAGCGGCAATGCGGTGAAAATCATGACGATACACAAATCAAAAGGCTTGGAATTCCCTGTTGTCATTTATCCGGAGGCCATCACGAATCTGGATGAGCGCCTCAATCCCTCCAGGTCGCCCGAGACATGGCTATCACCCGAAGATTTGGGCTTTGACCCGATTCCCAACTTGGACAAGGTGCTGTTCAAGATGGACAAAAAAGCCGAAGCTATGGGTGAGCAGGCCTTGAAACAGGTGGAAAAAGAGCGGGAAAGCAACCGCCTCGACAATCTCAATCTGCTTTATGTGGCCTTTACCCGTGCCGAGCAGCGTCTGTATGTCATCGCCAAGCAGGGCAAGGCCGACCAAGCGAATCTCCTCCGCGATTTTCTCGCCGATAAGGAGGAGAACATGGATGCAGCAAGCAGTGAAGATGTGCTGGTGTATCGTTTCGGTGATCCTGCTTTCGTCAACCCGAAAAAGGTGTCCGATGCTGAAACGAACGAAGTCGCTTTAACCGACTCGTCCTCAGCCGACTGGCTCCAGCGGATAGAGGTCGACCCGTCACCGACCTTGTTCTGGCGTTCGGAAAGCGACGCGATGCAGCCGCGTGAGTGGGGCGAGCTGGTGCATGAGATGTTCTCGAAAATCCGTCATCTTGACGAAGCCGATGCGGTGTTGTTGCCCTATCTGAACGAAGGCATCATTGATTTGGCGACGGCGGGTGCCTTGAAGGACAAGTTCCTCCAGATGACCCAGCATCCGATGATTAGCGAGGCCTTCAGCCCGTCCGCTAAGGTGAAGACGGAATGCGAGATTTTGTATCAAGGCAAGGTCTGTCGTTTGGACCGTTACGCTGAGCTGCCCGAGGTCGTCTATCTGCTGGACTACAAGACGGGCAAAAAAGAGGACGAGCATCGAAAACAAGTGCAGACCTATGCTCAGGCCTTGAAGGAAATGACGGACAAGGAGATTCAGGCGTTTTTGGTGTATCTGTCAGAAGATACTATTGAAGTAGATCAGGTGTGATTATTTTCACAAATTCGATAGGCGTTATGGCTTCAATTGAAGTTGATGCGTTAGGAAAGTCTTTGATGTTTATGGAAATCAAGTAAGAACACTGGTTTTTCAAAGCACATTGATATTGGAAACTGTCTTCAATATCCGAAAAAGAGGTGTCGTTTACTCCTAAAATCATATCGGATTGTTCCATGTTCCCAATACGAACAAGATGTAACATGCTGCGAATGATTTTTCGAACTTGCTCTGTCAACGCAGGGCGATGAATTCCCTTGTGCTTTAGCATTTGTTCGGAGAGATAAGTTAAGGTATAGAAAGTCGATGTTGATGTAATGGCTTCGATTTCTTTGTTTTCAATGGCTTGAAAAATACGTTGAACCGATGAGAATTGGCTTCTTTCGAAGATGTATTCAACGAAAACATTAGTGTCGAGGAATACTTTCATAGTCAAATACCAAATTTTTCTTGTAGATACTCGGCTCTTAATTCTTCAAATTCGGGCAAGCCCTTATGGATGCTCTTTAAAAAATCTAATCCATACATAGGGTCAATACTTGGCCCTTTCTCCTCCATTTCCTCTATTCTCATTTGTTCCAATTGCCTTTGCAGGAAACGAATAATCCAAAGTATATCCGCTTTGTTAAGATGGGATAATTCTGGAATGATTCCACTTTCTCTAAGTTCGGTACTAGTTCCGTAGTATATGGCAGCAGAAGGCTCAGCAGCCATATTAAGAGCGTTGTTGTCTTCTTCGTGTTCCATTTTGATACCCTTTCAATGTGCAAAAATAGTAACAATGTTTGAATTATCAGTGTTTTGTGCTCTATTTTTGAGATTGAATAATACAAAATAACAGCCCCCGAAATCTCGGAGGCTGTCATTCATCATTCAGAATTGCGCATTCCAAATTTACTTAGCTCTTTCCTCTTCGATAGCAGCCTGAGCAGCAGCCAGACGTGCCACGGGGACGCGGAACGGCGAGCAGCTCACGTAGTTCAAGCCGGTCTTGTAGAAGAAGCGGACCGAAGCGGGGTCACCGCCGTGCTCACCGCACACGCCGCACTTCAGGTTGGCGCGCTGGCTACGGCCACGCTCCACACCGAGTTTCACCAGTTGGCCAACGCCTTCCTGGTCGAGGGTGTTGAACGGGTCGGCAGGGATGATCTTCTCTTCGATGTAGTCCTTCACGATGGCGTTGACGTCGTCGCGGCTGAAGCCGAAGGTCATCTGGGTGAGGTCGTTGGTGCCGAAGCTGAAGAATTGGGCAACTTTGGCGATCTGGTCAGCCACGAGGGTGGCTCTCGGGATCTCGATCATGGTGCCGTACATGTAATTGATCTTCACGCCGAACTTCTTCTCGATCTCGGCTTGCACGCGGTCGGCGATAGCCTTCTGGTGCTCAAGCTCCTTGACGTTGATGGTCAGCGGGACCATGATTTCCAGATGCGGGTCGAAGCCTTCCTTCATCAGTTCAGCGGTGGCCTGGAACAGGGCGCGGAACTGGGTCTCGGTGATTTCTGGATAGACAATGCCGAGGCGGACGCCACGCAGACCCATCATCGGGTTCACTTCGTGAAGGGCCTCGATGCGCTTGACCAATTCCTTCGTGCTCATGCCACGCTCTTTGGCCAGAGCCTTGATCTTCTCTTTTTCATCGACTTTCGGGACAAACTCGTGCAAAGGCGGGTCCATCAGACGGAAGGTCAACGGTTTGCCGTCCAACACCTTCAGCGTGCCCTTGGCGGCTTTCCTGATATAAGGTTCCAACTCCTTAAGGGCGGCCCTTCTATCTTTGGTGTTGTCGGTCAGGATCATGTTGCGCAGCTTGGCCAGCGGCTTCTCGCTGTTCTTGCCGTAGAACATGTGCTCGATACGGAACAAGCCGATACCTTCGGCACCGAAGTTGACGGCGTTCTGGGCATCTTCCGGGTTGTCAGCGTTGGTGCGGACACCCATCTTGCGGTACTTGTCGACGAGCTTCATGAACTTCTTGAAGAGCGGGTTCTCGGTGGCGTTGATCATACCCACGGGCTCGGCGTAGACCCAACCCTTGGCGCCGTTCAGGCTGATGACATCTCCTTCCTTGAATTGCTTGTCACCGATGCGGACGATCTTCTTGTCGAAGTCGATCTTCACGGCGTCGCAGCCCACGATGCAGCACTTACCCCAGCCACGGGCCACGAGGGCGGCGTGTGAGGTCATACCGCCACGGGCGGTCAGGATACCGTCGGCGGCACGCATGCCTTCGACGTCTTCGGGGTTCGTCTCTTCGCGGACCAGCACGTTGGCGATCTTAGCGGCACGATATTCCTTGGCCTTCTCACTGGTGAGGGCAATGCGACCGACAGCGCCACCAGGACCTGCGGGCAGACCCTTGGCGATGACGGTGTGCTTCTTCTCATCGGTAGTGTCGAGGATGGGGTGGAGCAGCTCGTCGAGTTGCTCGGGGCTGAGGCGCATGACGACTTCTTTCTCGTCGATGCGGCCTTCTTTCAGCATGTCGAGGGCCATGGTCAGGGCAGCCACGCCGGTACGCTTGCCGACACGGCACTGCAGCATGTAGAGCTTGCCATCCTGGATGGTGAACTCGATGTCGAGCATGTCGTGGTAGTTGTCCTCGAGGATACGGCGCACTTCGCAGAGTTCCTTGTAGGTCTCGGGCATCAGCTCCTGCATCGACTTCATGTGCTTGTTCTGCTCGTTCTTGGTCTCGTCGTTCAGCGGGTTGGGGGTACGGATACCGGCCACCACGTCTTCACCTTGGGCGTTGATGAGCCATTCGCCATAGAACTGGTTGTCGCCGGTGGCGGGGTTACGGGTGAAGGCCACGCCAGTGGCGGAGGTGTCACCCATATTGCCGAACACCATGGTCTGCACGTTGACGGCGGTGCCCCAGTCGTCCGGGATACCTTCGATGCGGCGGTAGGAGACGGCCTTCTTACCGTTCCAGCTCTTGAACACGGCCTTGATGCCGCCTTCGAGTTGGGCTTCGGCGTCGTCGGGGAACTCGGTGCGCAGCACCTTCTTGATGCGGGCCTTGAACGACTCGGCGAGCTTCTTGAGGTCGTCGGCAGTCAATTCGGTGTCGCTCTTGTAGCCTTTCTTCTCTTTGTAAGCGTCCAGCATGTCATCCAGCTGCTTGCGGATGCCTTGTCCGTCGGCAGGCTCGATGCCCTCGGCCTTCTCCATAACGACGTCGGCGTACATCATGATGAGGCGGCGGTAGGAGTCATACACAAAACGTTCGTTGCCACCGGTCTTCTTGATCAGGCCAGGGATGGTCTTGGAGCAGAGACCGATATTCAGCACGGTGTCCATCATGCCGGGCATCGACTTACGCGCGCCCGAGCGGCAGCTGACGAGCAGCGGGTTGGTGGGGTCGCCATATTTCATGCCCATAATCTTCTCCATCTTCTTGATGCCAGCGTGGACCTCGTCCATCAGGCCTTTAGGAAGTTGGCAGTTGTTCTGATAGTAGGCAGTGCAGCACTCGGTGGTGATGGTCAAGCCGGCGGGAACGGGCAGCTTGAGCAGGCACATCTCGGCCAGGTTGGCGCCTTTGCCACCCAACTCGTTCTTCATCGAAGCATTTCCTTCAGCAGTCTTTCCGCCAAAGGTGTAAACGTACTTTGTCATTTTCTTAATTGATTATTAGTGATTTAACTGATATTCTTTGGGCTTGGAAAAGAAGTCGCAAAGATAGGAATTTATTGGAAAACTCACAACAGGGGAGGAGATTTTTTTTGAGAGGCCGAGTTGCTTGAGAAAATCGCGGGTTCTTGAGGGCTTGAGTCCGATGGCTTTCCTATCGTTTTAGTTCATAATATGTACCACGACCTGTGCCTTCCCTGACAATCAAGCCTTTCTGCATAAGGTCTTCGATGTCACGCAAAGCGGTATCAGAAGAGCATTTGACTATTTTTGCCCATTTGGAGCTAGTCAACTTACCTTCAAAGCCATCCAACAGCCTGTTGAGGACTTTCCTCTGCCTCTCATTGATGGGTATCTCCTTGTTATTTTCCCAATAATCAGCTTTTGAAATGACCTTGTCAATGACTTGTTCCGTATGTTGCAATGCCTCTTCCATACAGGACAAGAACCATGCAATCCATGGTGTTATATTCATGCCGCCATGCTGGGTTCTCTCCAAGTTGTCATAATACTCTGAACGGTGGTTGCAAAATGTAGCCGACATGCTATAGAAACGGTGTATCATACCATCGGAGCGGGTCAAAAACATATCGGTTAAGGTACGCGACAGTCGGCCGTTGCCATCGGTGAAAGGATGGATAGTGACAAACCATAGCGGCACAATGGCAGCCTTGATAATGGGGTCAATGGATTCGGCATCGTTGGCCCATTGCATGAAATCTTCCATCAGTCCCGGCACTTCAGATGAGGGCGGAGCCTCAAAATGCACCTTCTCGCGTCCCAATGCACCCGATACCACCTGCATCGTCTCCTGACTTTCACGCCACGCACCAACCTTAAACCTTGCACCATGTGGAAACAAAGCGGCATGCCATCCGAACAAACGTTCTGCGCTCAATGGTTTGTTGCAGTTTTTCACCGCATCTACCATCACGTTCACGATGCCTTCCACATAACGGTCGGCGGGTGGCAGACCTTCACGTTCCAAGCCTAATTGCCGTGCTACCGACGAACGCACTGATTTCCCATCAAGCAGGATACCTTCAATTTTCGAAGATTTCATCAAATCATCGGTCATCACATCGAGGGCTGTATTCAACTCGGTTTCGAAACCCAAGGTGGTGATACGGCCAATCAATATCCCCTGTTTTATCCTAACCTCCGCCAGAGGCTTTGCCAATCGTTCAGCATCCCAGATAAAATGCGGCCATTCTGGATGTTGCCATATGTAAGTTTCCATGTCCAAAATAGTTTTGCGGTGCAAAAATACAATTTTCGCCGCAAATTTGCGGTGCAAATGGAAATTTTTCGCCGCATTATCTTAAAACACGACATGCCTGCTGACTCCTTCGTAGGAATGACATGGCTGCTGGATCTCGGCCGAAAAAGAAAAATAGCCTATCCTCTTGCGGGTTCACGGAAAAGATGTATTTTTGCAGTGTCGTTTCGGCACGTTTCGGACGTACAGCGTCACGACCCGAAAGGGTAGCAGACAGCACCGGAAGACGAAAAACATTGGCGATTAGGGCCTAAACAGGTTGTTAACCGCCAATTTTTGTTTTATAGAAGGTCTTCATGGCCAACCTTTTCCTTCCCATGCGAGTGCATTCCACATAATAGTATTCTTTTTCTAATGACCTACGATAGACAACTGTGTCGGGGTATTTCCCTTGTACGATTTCGTCTGCGCCAGCAATAATCATAGGAATAAGGCAGAAGTCGGCCTCGGTCATGTTTGGATGCTTTTTGCGTGAATGCTTAACAGCTGAGATGTCAATCATGCGTTGGTATCCCGTCACATCACATCCCAACAAGGCATTCAACTTTTTCACCTCCTTTGGAGTAGGTTCTCCAAGAATCACCCAACGATTATTTTTCCAATCCGTTTCAGAGGCTTCCCTCACTAGTTTGAGAATGCGTTCTTCAACGCTGACAAAGTCCTTAATTTCCCTGTTGTCGGTTTGTTTTGCTTCCATGATGCAGTGTTTTGTATTTTCACTGCAAAGATGCAAACCTTGTCAAGACAAAGCCGTTGAACAAACGTTTGTTGTCGATAGTAGTCGTTTGTTGTCGTTTGCTGTCGGATATAATGCTGAAAAAGAATATTTTGTAATAATGCCCCTTGCGAGTGAGAGATTGCGGGCGGAGACCCGCAATGACGGCAAGGAGTGTGAGCATAGTCTACCGAGTGCTGGAACGCCAACCCTTCACCGGGTTGGGCGCGCGGGTCACGGCCGACATGGCGGAGGGGCGGTTGCCAAGTGCGGTAGGCCGTTGATGTCGGCCTTGACTTTTTGGTCCTTTTTGGTCAAGCAAAAAGGACAAGAAAACGCAGCCATAGATGCCACGCCACCGCACAAGTCATCGTTGGCATGACATGGCTGCTATGCTGTGGTACCTAAACCAAAAACCAAAAAACAAGCGCCCCGAGTCTTTCCCCCGAGGCGCTAGTTAATTGCTATAAAGCCAGAGTCTTTATTCCTTCACAAACTTCAAGGCACTCACAGCTTTCTCCGTCTTCACTGTGACGAAGTACATGCCGCTGTTCAGGCTTTCAAGGTTGAGGTTAGTCACGCCTTTGGCTTGCTGGCTCAGCACCTGCTGGCCGAGGCTGTTGAAGATGACGACCTCGCAGTCTTCCTCAGGCAGGCTAATGGTGAACTGGCCGTGGTTCGGGTTGGGGTAGACAGCGATGCCGCTGAGGGCGTTTTCCTGCGTCCCCGTGAGGTCGATGGTCAGCGTCTGAGGCCAGGCATCGCAACCCGTCACGATGAGGGTCTTGCCGTCGATGAAGTCGATAGGCTCGGTGAATTCGATGACGGCCATGCCGGCTTCGTCGGTGTTGGCCAAGCCGATGAGGTCTTCGCCGTCAAACAGGGTGCATCTGAAATTCTTCAAACCAATGCCGTCGGCATCCATGACGCTAACAGGCAATGCGGTGAACTCGGTCGGGGTGTCGACGGTATAGGTGACGATAGGGGTGAACGGCTCGTCGTGCCAGGGGCTGACGGCCACATCACCCATCATGTTGAGGTCGTAGAAGTTCCAGCGCAGGGCGCCTTCTTCCCACTGGCCCGGGGCGTTGACCCACGGCGCGGTCTGGATCTTGCTTTCCCTCAAGGCCATGCCGCCGTAAGGGATGCGGTCGTTGTAGTAGGCATCTTCCGTTTCACGGTGCAGGTGGATGGCGGGACCCTCGGTCTGGCCTTCGTTGAACCAGCCGTAACGAGAGTTACCGAAGGTGGCCACGGCGAAGTTGGCGATCTTGGTCATGCGCTCGAGGATGCAGTCGCTGCTGAAGTCGCCGCAGATGCAGCCTGAGGTGTGGAAGAAGGTGTAGTTGTGTTCCACGCCGTTCACGCCGCTGAAGCGTTGGTCGGTGATCTGGTCGGTGTTCCAGCCAGCCACATAGCCTGTGTTGGCGTGGCCGTCGTGGTGCACATACTGTGTGCCTTGGTTGATGGCGTTGCGCAGTTGCGTGCCGCTCCAGGTGCCTTGCTCCTCATAGAGGCGGGTGAACTCGTAGTCCTCGGGGATGCCTGTGGTGGTATAGCCGTTGTCGTCGTGTGTGCCGATGAGCAGCTCAAGGTATTGGCTGCCGTTGGTCCACGGGTCGTCGTAGAGGTGCTCGCCACCCATGATAATCTTGTGGAACTCACCCAGCACGGGTTCGGTCTGGTAGGTCATGGCCTTGTGGAGCATGTTGTCCAGCTCGCTCTGGTTGCTGAAGCACATGCGGCCGATGCCGATTTCAGGGAGCAGGTCGTCTTCGCCGATCTCGCCCCAGCGGTCGTCACCGTCGTCGTTCCAGTTGCCGTCGAGGGCGGCATAGTAAAGGTCGGCGGGGATGTTATAGTCTTCATAGCCGCTGCCGCTCTGCGCATAGCAGTAGAGACCGCGGTAGGGGATGGCGGGCACGTCGCCGGCGAGGTTCACCATCATGATGCCGTTCTCCTCGTATTCTTGGAGGATGTAATTGCGCAACTTCTCGGCGTTGTCTTGTCCACTCATTGTACTGGTGATGGTTTCAAGAGCAACGACATGGGTGCGGAGGCCACGGGCTTGGTAAAAGCTGACGTACTCGTCGAAGGCGCCGACATACTGCTGTTTGGTGACCACGAGCATGTCGTAGCCGCCCACAGTGCGACCTCTGCTGTCGTAGCTCTGCAGCATCTCGGGGTTCTGGGCGAGGCGCATGGCGCGTTGGGCGTTGTCGCCGTTGAGCCACAGCATGCGTGAATGGTCGGCTTTCGAAGCGGTCGTCGTGATGCGAACGATGGCCTTGGTGGCATAGCGCACTTCGCCCGTGCCAGGCACATACTGCACAGGCGTGAAGGCCGAGAAGGCGAAGCCGATGCCGTTCAGGTAGTGTGTGCTAAGGTTGCCATTGGCTTGGGCCGGGTAGACAGTCTTCGAGGCATACAGGGCTTCGTCTTTCACGAACTCACGGCGCACAGGGTCGGAGTAGGTGAGGGCCGTCTGGTAAGGATAGAGGTTGTGACTGCCTTCGAGGGTCTGGAAGTCGGAGAGATCCACTTCGATGCTCAGGGCTTCCGTGCCTTGGGGCAGCATCAGGCTGACGCTCTGCCAGGGCAGCGATGGCTGTCCCGCGAGGGCGCTCTGCATGCAGTTGGTGAACTGGATCTGCTCGTAGCCTTGTATCTGGGCCACGTTTGGTTCACCGAAGGAATAGGTCTTCTCGATGGTCTGTGCCGAAGCGAACAGGGTGACCATGAGACAAAAAAGTATGAGGCTTAGTTTCTTCATTGGAGTATTTAATTTACAATTATTTCAGTTCATTTATTAATGATTCAGGTTCACGACGTGTGTCCCATAGGACCACGATTTCTATAGCGTTTTCATGGATGTAATAAACGAGTTTGTTGATGTGGTTTACCACAATGCTTCTATATTCAACCTCTGCTTCATCCAACAAAGACTCTACTTGCCCTAAATAAGGGTTATTTTCTAATAAACTAGCAACATGAAGGATTTCATTGATGAATTTTTCCTTAGACCTCTTGCCATATTCTCTTCGAATGTAAATAGAGATTTGTTGCAGGGTCTCTTTCGCTTGAATGGACCAAATTACTTTCATGTGTTTTAATAGTTAGACTCTTCAGCGCAGGCGGAAATAACCTCTTCAGTTGTGTAATAATAGCCATCAGCAATTTGTTTGCGTCCAGTTTCTGCCATTTGAAGTAGCTCTTCTTTTGTGTAAGGTCGCATAGGGTCTTCCACTTTCTCGGCGTGTTCAATTAAATGCTCGCCTAACCATTTCATGTTGCTTGGTGTAAGCGCCCCATAAAGGTATTCTAGTAGGTTTGTTAATGTTGCTGTACTCATTTTGAGTGATATTTGTTCGCAAAAGTACACATTTCTATAAAAACACACGAAATAATGCCGTAATTTTTTCGTTTTCAAGGAAAAGAACTATTTTTGCAGAACAATCAAAACACTAATAACATGAAAAGGTATCTTAGTTTATTGCTGGTTCTGTTGGTTCCGGCGTTTTCGTTTGCGCAGGAGGAAGAGGAAATAGACGACGTCTCGAATTATCCGATCAAGGAAAAAGATGCTTATTATCAAGAATGGGAAAGAAACTATAAGCCTTGGAAACCTTTGGACGAAAACGAAATCAAGGCCTACAAGAATACCTTTTTTATGTTGGAGGAGATTACTGAATATACACCATTTCAAGAAGGGGAGGATCACCAAAGATATTACTATGAGAGTCTCAATTCAAAGTTTGATGCCTGTCCTGAACTAGCTGCCAAGATTGACAAACGACAGGTCATGAGATATGAAAAGAGAGGTTCGGTGGAAGCCATCGTGTATAAGAGTTATGAGTATTTTATGGCGCTTGAACCGAGTATATATGTGGCCTATTCAGACGACCAAGGACAGTCTTGGACCTTTTATTATACTGGGATAACGCATTGCCAACCACTTTGTTTCAAACCGCAATCCAAGATGCCTCTATTCAACAACAAAGGCGATTTGCAAATGGAGGCTTGCCTGCTACGCCAGATTTCTTCTTTCTGGTTGGGTCATGTATCAGATTATGAGTTGGTTAAAGATGGACTACTGTTGACCATTGATATGGAGACATTGCGCAAAGACTCAGACGGGGAAGGCTTGACGGATATAGTTGAGTCAAGATTTATGACCGATCCTTTCAATAGCGATACAGATGGTGATGGCATTGCCGACGGTTTGGACCTGAATCCGAGGATGTTGGTGCCTCGTTCCGAGAAGACGGTCGTTTATGAATATTTGATTCAGTTTTGTTTTGCTGACACTATTCCATTGACAGCTTCAGAGCTGTGTTATGCCAATGAAAGAACGAGAACGGTAAGGATTGTCACGGATTGCCCAGATCTTCAAGCTGTTCAACCGAGAACCATACGTGTTATCGTCCTTTCAGAAGAGGAATATGAAAACTCTAGTAAATATTTCGTGCCAATGGATAGCTATCATTTGTCTCCAATGTTTAAAGTTGATGACGAAGAGGATGTTTATTTAGTGTCCATTTCGGATCGTTCTGGATTTAGGGATTGTTTGGTGAGGAAGATAGACAAGGGTTGGAAGATGAAGGTTATTTCATCTGGGATTTTTTGATTTGAAGAATTGTCATTTAATCAATACTATTGCACAACAATAACACTAATGTCATGAAAAAGGTTTTAGGTCTATTGCTGCTTCTTTGGGTTCCTGCGGTGATGATGGCTCAAGGTTACTCCAAATACAAAAGCAGGGAAGAGGACGAGTATAATAGAAACCATAAAACTGTTCGTATGCAGCCTCTTACGATAGAAGATGTGAAACATTGTAAAAACTATTTCTTTGATTTCGAGAGAATTGAAAACTATACACCTTATAATGATTCATTGATTGTTGCTCCGTACCAAGATTCTATTTTTAGGCATTGTGGGTCGTATTTTTGGGATAAATCGGTTCGTCAATACATTGGGAAGGTTGACAGGATGTACATATTGAAGTATGAGAAGCAAGGTCAAATTGAGGCTTTTTTATACGAAGGAAATGCATACGATGATCTTCCTGGCATTTGGATGGCTTATTCGTCGGATGAGGGAAGTTCGTGGGATTATTATTATACAGGCATTATGCAGAAAAAGCCTTTGTTTGTCAAGTGGTATTCCAGTGTTCCTTTGATTAATAATCTGGGCGATTTGCAGGTTGAGGCTTGTCTTTTTATTCAAAGGGCAGAGTTTGGCCCATGGGGTATGGAGTATTTCAATTTGGCCGAGGACGGATTACTTTTGACTTTGGATTTGGGCACTCTTCGAAAGGATACAGATGGCGATGGCTTGACTGACATTACCGAAGCCTTGTTTCGTACCAATCCCAATGAACAGGATACCGATGGTGACGGTATTACTGACAATCTCGACTTGAATCCTCGTTTTGCCTTGACCCGTACGGACAAGACCATCGTGTTTGAAACCGTGTTGAATGAAGATGATAGACTCTTTTCATGTCAGGACGGTCCATGCGAGTTAATACCTATAGATGAAATCACGCCTATTCATTATGCAACCGATACGACAACGACGATTATGGTTGTCTCAGATGACCCCAATTTATTAAGCGTTCAACCTGTTGCTCAGCGTATTATTTTTCTCACTCCGGAAGAATATGCTCAGAAGCAACATGGCTTTACGGATGATTTGAGAGGATCAGACATTACACCATTGTTTAAATGTGATTATGTGGATGATACTTGGGTGTTTTCAATGAGTTCCAGAACTGGTAGTTTATTTGAATCAGGTTATTACGCCACGAAGACCAAGGACGGCTGGGAGATAGGCAACACCTATATGATTATGGAATAAACCAAATTAGCTCGCCTGAATCTCCTTCAAGCGGGCTGATTTTTTTGGCGCATCCCTACGGGATGCCTTTATAAGCTTGCGCTCTTGTTTTTACCGATAGACAATCCCTACGGGATTATTCCACAATCAATTTCATTAGTTCAACACCATTGGCATTGCTGATGCGGACGAAATAAAGTCCCGCCTCGCTCAGATGGAGCTGCTGCATGCCGTTCACCTCGTTGAGGCTGAGCACCTGCTGTCCCATGGCGTTGAACACATTGACTTGTGAGGTCTGGTGAAGTTCAATAGCGAAGTCGCCATTCGATGGGTTGGGATAAACAGTTGAGGTCCCTGAGCCTGTCGAAGGGCCGTCTTCATCCACGTCAAGAACGACCTCAGCAGGCGGCAGCACGATGTTGTCTACCCAAACGCAGTCCTGTCCGCCCGTGGCGCCGCCGTCTTTCTCGTAACTCCAGGTGAGCGTGTGGCTTCCTTGAGGAACCATGAAGCTGACGTATGTCCAGCCTGTCTCGCCTGCCCAACGTCCCATGCGTTCGCCGTCGACATAAAACACAAGGAAGTCGTAGGCGGTCTCAGTGGAGGTCCTCAAATAGAAGCTGATCTCGTTATCGCAGGCGAAGTCGTAGTCGAGGCTCATTACGGCCTCACTGCTGTGGCCCATCTCCGTGGTGTGGGCGCAATAGTTGCCTTGATAGACGCCATGGGAGACAATCTCCCAACTGCCTTGGCCGCTGAACTGCCAGTCGTACTTGCTGAAGTCGCCCGTCTCGAAGTCTTCCATCTCGCTGTTCACGTTGATGAAATAGGAGTCGTAAACCACGTAATTCCCTGAATAGGTGGCCAGGATAAGCTCATATGCTGTGGAAGTAGGGGCGTCTTCGATGCTGAAGGTGAAGTCAACGGTGAAGCTGTCGCCCACGGCCAAGTCGCCTACTGTGAACATGTTCTGGTCGAAGACAATCTCAGGTGCCGAACAGAACACCCCGAAGCGGGTGCCAGGCGACAGGCTATGGCCTGTGTTGATGCCCGTGAAATGTAGGGTGAGGGTCTCTCCATTGTCGGCGTGACCGTTGCCGTTGCCGCTCACTTCTTCCAAAGCCGCGGCAATGGGCCCGAAGTCAGGGGCGTTGACGGGAATCTCGAATTGGCTCACCCAAGTGTCAACTTCGTCAGTGCAGGTCAAGGTGAAGGTGGCCACGAACTGGTCGGGCACGTCGTCGCTGACCGTGAAGGCAAAGGCATTCTCACGGGTCGTGGTGCTGTAGGCTTCGACGATGAGGAAGTCGGTGTGCCCATTGGTGACATCGATATACTGTGGCTGTTCGCAAGTCAAAGTGGCCGAGACGGCGTAGGCGCTGTAGTTGCCCACATTGCGGAAGGTCATATTAAGGCTCTGGCTCTCGTTGAAGTCCACCTGACCGTCGGGGTCGTTGAGCGTGTAGCTGTCGAAGAGCACATGGGCGCAGTTGTCGTTGTCGAAGTGCAGTGTGAGATGTTGTGGCCATCCGTTCATGCCGGTGATGTAAAGGTCGAGAATGTCGTTGTTGTTGACGGCGGCAAATCTCAGCTCAGCCTCACCGTTAGCATCGGTGGAGGCTATGGCAATCAGCTCGTCGCCCTTGAAGAGACGGCACTCGAAGTTGTAAACGCCATCGTCGTTGTCGTCTTTCACGGTGACGGGGATGCGGGTGGTGCCCACGGGAAGGATAGTGGCGCATTCCACCTTTGGCTCGAAAGGCTCGTCGAACCAGTTGCTGAGGGCCACGTCGCCCAAGGCATTGAGAGCATAGAATGTCCAGCGCAGTACGCCAATCTCACCGTCCATGGTGATGAAAGGCGAGGTCTGGATCTTACTCTCTTTCAAGGCTTCACCGAGGCCTGCCATGCGCTCGTGGCAGTAGGCATCGATGAGTTCGCGGTGGTAATGGGCCGAGGGACCGTCGCCCAACTGGTTGTACCAGCCATAGCGCGAGTTGCCGATGGCGGCCACGGCGCCGGTCTCGTTCACGACCATGCGTTCCAAGATGCAGTCGTCGGCGAAGTCACCGCAGATGCAGCCTTGGCTCTTGAAGATGAAGTAGTTGTGGTCGGTGCCGTTGGCGCCATAAAACAGGCTCGGTGTGATGTCCCAGTTCGACCATCCTGCCACATAGCTCGTGTTGGCGTGGCCGAAGTGGTTCACATATTGGCTACCGTCGTTGATGGCCGCGGCCAGCTCGCTGGCATTCCATTCGTGGGTGGGCGTCTCGTAGACGCGCACGAAGTCGTAGTCTTCGGGGTAGCAGTAGGTGGTGTAGCCGTTGAAGTTGACCTCGCCGATGAGGCGCTCGAGGTCTTGGCTTGCGTATACGCCGTCGCCAAGGTGCTCGCCTGCTAAGATAGGTCTGCGGAACTCACCCAACACAGGTACGGTCAGGTAGCTGAAGGTCTTGGAGAGGATGGTCTCCAGCTGGCTGGCGTTGTTGAAAGGCAGACGCGCGATGGCCAGCTCGGGCAGCAGGTCGTCTTCGCCCACTTCACCCCATTTGTTGTCGCCGTCGTCGTTGAGGGTGCCGTCGAGGCAGGCATAGTAGGAGTCGGAGGGGATTTGGTCCTCGTAGCCCGTCTGGGCGTAGCACCAGAGGTTGCGGTAAGGCACCAGGTCGACATCGCCGCCGAGGAGCACCATCGAGATGCCATTGGCTTCGTATTCCTGGATGATGTAGTTGCGGATGCGTTCTTTGTTATCGCGGCCCGGCATGGCGGCATAGATGTCTTGTGTGGTGGCGATGCGCACGCGGATGCCACGACCCGCATAGAGGGCGACATAGTCATTAAAGCTCTCCGCGTAGTTCTGGGGCGTGATGAGCAGCATCTCATAACTCGGCAGGGCGCCGTCACGGCGGGCATAGCTGTCGATCATCTCGGCATTCTGTGCGAGGCGGCTGATGCTGTTGCGTGTCTCGGGACGCAGCCAGAGTTTTCGGCTGTGGTCGGCACGCGAGGCCTGGTATTCCACGGTGACCGTCACGGTCTGGGCATAGCTGACCTGACCCGAGGCGGGTTTGTATTTCACCGGCGTGAAGCCGCCGAAGGCAAACGAGACGCCGTTGAGCACCTGCGTGCTGACGGTGTTGAAGGTCTTATTCGGATAAGCCTCGTTGGAGTGGTACAAGGTTTCGTTTTTCTCGAAGACGATAGGGCTGTTGTCCGAGATGGGGCGCGTCCGCTGTGCTGGCACGAGGTTATAATGCCCTTCCAGCTCCACGAAGTCGCTCAAGGTCACATGGATGGCCGAGGCTTCGGTGTTGGGCGGCAGCATCAGGCTGACGCTCTGCCAAGGCAGCAACGGCTCGCCGACGGTGCCGTTGGAGACGGTGTTCTCAAACGCAAGCGTCTGATACTCATCGAGTTGTTGAATAGCCAGATTGCTGAAGTGATAGGTGTGCGTGAGGCTTTGCGCTGTGGCAAAGAGACAGGCGGTGAGCAATAATAAGGTTGTAGTTAGTTTTTTCATAGGTGATGAATTTCTTTGTGAAAATGCAAAAATAGCGAGAAATAATGAAACAAAGGTGCGTTTTGTGACAAAAAAATGCATAATAAGGTATCTTGGTTTCTATTATTTGTATTGTTTCGCATAGAGTCCATTCTAAATACTTTAGATATGAAGAGATATGTTACATTGTTGGTTTTGATCATGGCTACCTTTTTGGGGCAGGCCCAGACTATCGCCCCAACCCTCTTGAAAGAGATGGGGCAGCGCCGCGACGACGAGAAGATTTGTGTCTTTGTCATCATGCGGCAACAGTATGATCAGACGTTGCTCAACAGCCGCGCCGAACATTTCGGCACACGCGCCGAGAGACGTGACTTTGTGGTGAACGAGCTGAAACAGTTCGCCGATGCCACCCAAAGTGACTTGCGCCATACACTCTTCGAGATGGAACGCAATGCCATAGTGAGTGAGCCTAAGGTGCTTTGGATTGCCAACGCACTCTATTTCGAGGCCTCCAAACAGGCCATCTATGACCTCGCTTCGCGCACCGACATCGAGGTGATTGGCTATGACCAAGAAGTTGACTTGACTCCCGTCAAAGAATCATCCCTGCAGTCCGACAAAGCCACTCGCGAAATTACGCCCAATGTAACCCAAGTGGGTGCCGATCAGGTGTGGGACATGGGCTACACGGGACAGGGTGTGGTAGTGGCCGTGGTTGACTCTGGCGTGAACTACGACCACTTAGACCTTGCCGACCATCTTTGGGATGGCGGGCCACAATTTCCGCACCATGGATACAACATCGGTGACGACAATAACGACCCTATGGACCATTACGGTCATGGCACACATTGTGCAGGGACGGTCTGTGGCGATGGAGGTGCAGGCAGGAGAACCGGTATGGCACCCGATGTTACTTTGATGTGCGTAAAGATTAGCTTGGGAGAATCCGGATGGGCATCGGCGGCAATGATTTGTGACGGTATGCAATGGGCTATTGAACATGGTTGCGATATCATCAGTCTTTCTTATTGTGGGCATTCCGATGCGGCCAACAAAACCTTGTATCGAAACACCTGCGTGAATGTCTTGGCGGCAGGCGTGATTGGCGCTATTTCTGCTGGAAACGACGGGGGGAATCTCGCCAATTATCCCATCCCTGACAACGTGACATTTCCTGCAGGTTGTCCACCTCCCTACATGGATCCTGTTCAACAGGGCAATCCTGGTGGGCTTTCTTGCTCCGTGTGCATCGGAGCTGTCGACGATGATGATGTTGCCGCCAGTTTTTCATCTGTTGGCCCCGTCACATGGACAAACACTTCCTATGCCGACTATCCCTATACAGATGGAAGCAGCACACAGTTCGGCCTCATCCGCCCTGATGTCTGTGCACCTGGCGTGCAAATCATCTCGGCGGACTGTTCCAACACGATGGGATATCTCGTCGCAAGCGGCACATCAATGTCCACGCCCTGTGCGGCAGGTTGTATGGCCCTCATGCTGAGCAAAAACCCCGAGCTTACTCCTGCCGAAATTTGCCGTATTTTGGAAGAGACCGCCGTGTCAAATGAACCAGACAAGAGTAATGTGTATGGCTATGGTCGTATCGATGTCTTGGCCGCTGTCAATGTCGTTCCTGCCAATATCTTGTCCCTGTCGTCCTACTATATCCACGATGAGCAAGGAAACAACGACCATCAACTCAACGCAGGTGAGGCAGTAACTATAGACCTGGACTTGGTATGCGGAGACAACGCCTTGAATAATGCCACCCTCAACATTACCACCACGTCGGAGTTTGTCACCATTACCAACGGTACCCTGACGTTGCCTGATTTTGCGCCTGGACAAAGCCAAACGCTGTCGGGATTCGCTTTCACTGTGAGCGACGAGGCTCCGGCTAAGCGTAAGATAACGTTCAATACTGATGTCAGCATCGATGGCGCATCTATAGGTCATTTTGCATTTACTCTTGCTGTCATTGGCAGCAACTTGGTCTACGAGAGTTCAAGCATCACTGGCGACGACAACGGCAACGGCTTGTTTGAAGCGGGCGAAACCACCAACTTGCACATTGTCGTCAACAACCTCGGCAACGAAACTGCAACTATCATAGGCACTTTGTCGTCTTCATCGCCATATTTGACCATCAACAACAGCACTGGGTCTTTTGGCGATATCGCTGTTTTTGATACATCCACCACGGCTTTCAGCATCACCTTGTCGGCCAACGCATCCAATGCTTTCCCTATCCCATTCACACTCCATATCGAGGATGCCGAAGGCCATACTAAAGACCTTGATTTCAGTCTGTGCAACATCACAACAACGCCATCCCCGGAAGGAGCGGGTGTCTTGTTAGGAATGGGCACCTATGGTGTTGGTGCTACTGCCAGAATTTCAGCCATTGCCGACAACAGCCATACCTTCATCAGTTGGAAAACAGGCGATTCGGTGGTATCCTACACAGATTTCGACATCGTCGTTTCAGAAAACATAGATTTAGTGGCCTATTTCGATAGTATCACTAACGTAGTCCCCATCGGGCAAGCGGTTGCTTCAAACGGGATTCTTCCTACCCGTTCCAATTACAATTATTGCCTAACGGAGCAAATCTATACTGTCGAAGAGTTGGGTGAGGCCCATGACATTTTCAGTGTCGCCTTTTTCAATGCAGGCACAGACAAAACGCGCAACTGCAGGATTTTTATGCAATCCACTGGCAAATCTGTTTTCCAAAACACTTCCGACTGGGTCGCCGCCACACCTGACGACTTGCTCTTTGAAGGCGATATCACCTTTGCTAATGGAGAATGGACAACCATTTATTTCAACAGGGCATTCGCTTATGATGGCATCCACAATGTCGTGTTAATCATTGATGACAACACGGGATTCTATTCCAGTGGTATGGCGTGTCGCGTTTTCAAGGATACCGGTCTACAACCTCCTTGGCCAGCGCATCGAGACAGTAACCGCCGTGGATTCCGAAACAGTGATACTTAATTTGGAAACCTATGAAGCAGGGCTATACCTCCTTACCATCCACACCTCCGATGGTGTAACGACGACAAAGTTTGTGAAACAGGACAAGTGATGAAAAAAGAGGGTGCCCTCTTTTTTCATTTCTTTTTCACGTAGTCATTCATTTTGGCTTTGCCCCAAATCACCTCCATGATTTTGAGGCTCTCCTGCACGTCCATATTTCCACGGGCTTCGAGATTGCGCTGGATGAAGACGCAGTCGGTAAGCTCCGCATTGTCGCAGACGATGTCACGAGCCAAAGCGTCGCAGGTGGGCGCACCACAGATACCGCAGTCGGTCTGGGGTAGACGGGCACGGTATTCGTCGATTTTTTTCATCTTCTCCAAAGCGACGGCGATGTTGTCGTCAAGCACAAGCATGGAACGTGGTTTGATTTCTCCCAACTTCATGTGACGCATTAAGTAGTTACGTTCTTCTTCTAGTTCGTGGTCCTTGGTCTGCTCGCCCTTGCGCTCACGGTCGGCAATCTTGCGGGCGCGGCCAAACACGCGCTCGCAGATGAGGAAACGGTTGTCGCAGGTCAAGATGCCGCCAGGACAGCTTTGGTCGCAGGCACGCAGTTCAAGGAAGTCGATGTCTTCAATCTCTTCGTTCTCCACTTTCTCCAAGAACTCGATGACGTTATGAATCTCGTCGATGGAGTAGGAGTGCTGAGCATCCGAGAGACGGCGCTCACCGTTGGTCAACGAAGTCAAGACGCCGTCGGCGGAGAGCTGCGACACGGGCAGTTTCTGCTCTTTGTAGCCATGCCCTTGCTTCTTGATTTCGTGGTAGACGCGGTTGTATAGCGAGTCCATGTTGATGACGCCGTCGACTAGCGATTTCTCTTCACCCACAGGACTTTTCACGGCTGCAATCTTTGCCGCGCAAGGCGTGATGTAGAAGATACCAATTTGGTCGTCTTTCAGGTCCATCTCCTGCTTGATTTTGCGGCGGATATACATGGCTGTGACGTCGATAGGCGCGCGCAAGGGGATGAGGTTCTCAATCAGCCCTGGGAACCTCACTTGGATGAGTCTCACAATGGCGGGACAGAAGGTCGAAATCAGCGGCTTGATGTCGGGATGCTCGGCGGCATACTTCTTTTTAGCCGCTGTGTAAACAGGTATGGATGACTCCGCTTCGATGATGTGGGTGAAGCCCAAGTCCTTGAGGATGCCGTAGATGCGCGACACAGTGATGTCGTTCGAGAACTGTCCGAAGAAGACGGCGGGGATGAGGGCCACGCGGACGGGATAGTTGAAGATGTTGTCGAAGTCGTCCTGCTCGATATAGATGGATCGGGTAGGACAAACCTTGAAACAGTTACCGCAGTCGACGCAGCGGTCGGGAACCAGAACGGCCTTGCCATCGCGCACGCGCAATGCCTCGGTGGGACAGATCTTCATGCAGCGCGAGCAGCCGATGCAGGTGTCTTCATCTATCTTTAGGGCGTGGAAGAAAGGAGTCTTTTCCATAGTTTTCAGTTGTTAGTTGTTTAGTTATTCAGTTGTAGGGCTGTCACACCGTGGCAGCCGCAACAGTTACGCAAAATTCACCTCCATCTCGACGGTGGTACCGACACCGACCGTAGAGGTCACATTCAGTTTATCCACGTTTTTCTGGATATTGGGCAGACCCATGCCGGCGCCGAAGCCCATGTTGCGGACCTCGGGCGAGGCGGTGGAGTTGCCTTCCTGCATGGCCCAGTCGATGTCGGGGATGCCAGGACCAGTGTCCACAACCTTGACGGTAATTTTGTCGGGCTCGATGTCGGCGTAGATGGTGCCGCCATAGGCATGTGCGATGGCATTGACCTCGGCCTCGTAGAGGGCGACGACCACCCGTTTGATGATTTGAGGGCTGACGTTGAGCTGCTTCAAGGTCTTCTTGATGGCGCTCGATGCGGCTCCCGCGTTGACGAAGTCCGCTTCATATACTTGGTATTCTAAGTGCATGGCGTGGCGTTTTGGTTTGACATCAGAAAATGGGTTTCATTCCCGCTTGGAAGAGCAGTCCGCAGGCCTTGAACATGGAGAAGTCACATTCCATGACCACCATGCCCTCGTCCTCGGCCTCTTCAATCATCTCCTCGGTGGCTTTCTTGCGCCTGACGAGGACGATAATGTCGAGGTTGCCCATCTCGCAAGTACGGATGGTCTGCATGTTACAGAGTCCAGTCAAGATGACCGGGTTGTAGTCGCCGAGGGTGAGCACGTCGCTCATCAAGTCGGAGGCGAAGGCAGATTCATGTTCCTCTTCCAGGCGGTCGTGGCCGCAAAGCACCTTGGCGTTCAAAAGTTCAGATATTTCTCTGAGTTTCATTGTATTGTGTTGAATTGTTGGTTGTTGAATCGTTTAATTAACTTCGTTGAATCTTCGATTTGTTGTTTTGTTGACTCGGGACTTCGGGACGCGAGACTTTTTGTCGCTTTGCGTCATCGCGAGGCACGAAGCGATCCAGAGTATCCATTTTTATTGCACAAAAATAAGTCATTTTTGAATATGTGGATGGAAATTTGTTGGAAAAATCTCCAAATCCGCTTTGCCTTTCCGATTTCTTTGTATATTTGCGGCAGTTCTTATGGCGGACTTTGTGCCGCCGACATAAAGAAACACGAAGCGTTATGCTCGTCTTGTGTCCGTAAACGTGAGAAATTTGCTGGCAAGTGAGTATGATGGTTCGCGCATTATGCGTGGGCTGTTATAGTCGCAACTTCCAGCAAAGGTAATTCTCACGACCTACGGACAAAGATGTGGTATATCAGTGCCACGCTTCTTTTGTATGTAATTGTCCTTTTAGGTACTGGAAAGGGTTGATTTTCGATGAATTAAACTCAAAAAACACTTTTACTTTGTCAAAACTTTTGTAATTTTACAATCGTATGATGAAAGAGAAGAGAACTTTTATGAAAACAAACAAAAATAGGGGTAATAATGCCTTATTTGTAATGCTTGCAACAAGTCCTATCTGGATTATTCCGTTAGCGTTGCTTTCGAATTATTTAGATGAAAGATTCTCAGCTCCAAAAGTGGAGAAAGTGCATAATTATCCAAGGTATAAATATCCAGATGATACCATTTTAGCTCACCCGGAAAGAATCCCTAAAAAAGGAGAATCTATTATGCCAAGGGTAAATAGCTATGATGGGAACAATGGAGTAGTCTTAACTACACCTGGTGATAATAAGATAAATACTAACCTGTCTCCAGAGGAAATCTTAGAACAATTAGACTTTGATTATCAAGATGTCTACGATTACTATGGTGGGGCTGAGGAATTATACTAATCTATCTTATCTTCATTAAACTGACATGAAAAAGAATGATTCAACTATTGTAGAAGGTTTTCCTCCACTAATGTGTCATGAGCCTCGAGTATTGCTTTTGGGAACAATACCAGGAAAGAAGTCTATTAGTGCCAATGAGTATTATTATGACAATAAAAATCGGATGTGGAAGATGTTGGCAAAATTAGCAACACAAAAATTGCCTACAAATTATACCGAGAAAAAGGCGTTATTAGAACATTTGCATGTCGTACTTTGGGATTATTATCAGTTTGTTGAGCGAACTAATGGCACGGATAAAGGTATCCTAGAAGGAATTCCAAACGATATTGTTGGTTTTGTTAGAAAAAATCCGACTATAACAAAGATAGCCATAAATGGTTATGGGAAATACAAAGAGTTTGGAGAAAAACTACAA